>Ga0123356_10000268_pt1 | contig 59737 bp, 57 predicted proteins | sample TergutEmb28metaG_2_FD_92546 | JGI IMG/M metagenome (GOLD analysis project Ga0123356, IMG submission 92546) | Embiratermes neotenicus P3 segment gut microbial communities from Petit-Saut dam, French Guiana - Emb289 P3 | ecosystem: Host-associated > Arthropoda: Insects > Digestive system > Gut ...
AAAGTTTTTTATTGAATGTCAGGAGGAAATTGAGCGAGATTTAATTTCGGCAATTCGGAAAGACGCCAAAAATGACTGTAATGTTCCTAATTTACCTCAAGGAATAGGACAACTCACACTTTGGGATGCGCAGAAACTTTTACAAAAACGTGACGAAATTTACAAGGCTATGGAGACGGTATCTTCTGTTTGGATGATTAACATTATCAGCATAAAAAATAAAAAAAGTTATTTCGTTTGCAACAATGAAGAGGCTCGCAATAAGTTGCAAAAAATCTTTGCTGTAAAATTTGACAACGACATTGCAATTTTAAATAAAGCAATGCTGCGAAAAGAAATAATTAAACAAGCAAAAAACACAGAAAGTTTTGCATCCAGCCAAGACGGATTTGCAAAATAAGTGAGGGTTTATGGAAAAAATCGTGTGCCCTTGTCTGGATTGCGGGAAAGAAACAATACATACGGACTATTATATGGTAAAACACAGGCTGTGGAAACAAGCGGTTCCAAATGCTGTGCCGAACACGGAAAAAGCCCGGGAAAATTTGCCTCGCGGAGACGGAAACTATCTTTGCATTAGGTGTCTTGAAAAAAGACTTGGAAGAAAACTTGAAAAACGAGATTTCATATGGTGGTGGAAATAATTTCTGAAACTGTTGACATCATTTGCGTTCCGGGAAATTAAATTTATTTCTGCAATATTGAAGCAACCCATCGACAAACACTTGCGCAGAACGCGAGAGTGTACTTTTAAAGGCACAAACGAATCGCGTCTTCGGCAAGATAAAGCCCTGGACTTGCAGTCTTACAATATTCGGGTCATTCAAATCATGCAAAGCAAGTTCGTTCAGCATCCCAATCCCAATGCCGTTGCGCACCATCGGTGGAATTTGCACTTCAGATTGTACTTCGATTGTTGTTTTAAACGGCTTCGCATTAGCTAACGATAAACCCCAGTGCTTTTGTAATAACTCCTTTCGGTCTATTATCGGGTGTTTAATTATTTCATCTATCGTTACAGGCTTCAAAAGTCCGTGTTTTTCCGCATAGTCTTTGGACGCTATGAAATATCCTTGAACATCCTTGCCGAAAATGTCAATTGTACTGAAATTAATGTCACTGAACAGGAAATCGGCGTCGATGATGAAATCAAGTTTCCGTGCCTTGAGTAAATCAAAATCCACTTCGTGCGAAAGTACGAGTTTTACATTCGGGTATTGAGCACGAAATTCTTTCACATATCCGTCAATGTAAACTTGGGCGAACCAACCGTGCGCAGCCGTACTGACTGTATCCAAGCCCCCGCTGATTTGACTTTCAACATCAATTATCATACCGACGACCTTGCTTATGGTCCTGTAAAGTATGTCGGCTTCGTTTGTCGGTTCGACACCTTTGGGATGTGCTTTGAAAAGCGTAACACCCAGCTGGTTATTCAACTCCTTTATGTTTTGCGAGACCGCAGGACGCGACACACAAAGCAATTCAGCAGCACGGTTTATGTTTTTGGTTTCGTAAACAGTAAAAAAGTATTTATACAGATTCCAATTCGTATTGCTTGATATCATACGTCCATTATACACGTAAGCGCTGCTTACGTCAATAAAAGTTTTTCGGACTTTAATCTTGCACCGAAAAAAGTATAATTAAGACCAAATTATGGGTGCAAAAAAAGCAGTATTCGTTGGCATCGGAGGCGGTCCGCAACTTGGACTGGAAACAATAGGTTTATGCCTGGAGGCTGTTAAGTACGCACGCAACAGTCCGGATTGCAAAACACTTATAAGCTTCAAGGGCACAGAAAACCCGGGTGGAAGCCCGATGACTCTTCAGCAAAAGAAGACGACTTACAAGCCTGCAGTGTCTTTACTTGAGACACTTTACGGCAATCTGGCAAAAAAAGAACCGGCAAATATAAATGTCAGTCACATGGCGGGTTATGACATCTACAAAAGTCCCGGTTACGCACAAACTGTTGAACAAGTCCGCAGAGCACTGGCGATTTATGAAGGGACCCCAAACTGGAAAAATATCGGAAAGTACACGGTTATCCAAACATCTTTTATAAAACAGTTTATTGACAGGCACGGTCTGGTTCACAAAGTCGGCTGGCGTGTCGGCGCAAACTCTGCCGGGCCGGCTAACCGAAAGGAATTGATCGAATGGATAATACGCAACCACAAGAACGAGCTTTATTTCGACTGGGTTTACAATATCGCCGCAGCGGAAAATTGTTGGAAACCGTTGTCGGCAAGTTATGTCCAAGCCGCAAAAAGTTATAAAACCGGTATGTGTCAGGCACCCTATACGATAACTGCGAAAGAACAAGGCTGGCGCCCGGTTCTTGGACAATCCTTTGCAAAGTTTTGCAAAAGCATACCCCAAAGCTATGATTTCAAAAAAGCACTCGCACGAACAAAGAAACTTGTGATAGAACCATTTAAAGCATTATACCCCGGAAGTCTTGTCGGCAACAGCGCGAAACAAGAAGTTGCGATAAACCAAATCGACGAAATCCAAAATCTGCTGCTGGAAAAATAATAAATGGCGGCGCAAAGGTGTAGGCGTTTGAACCGCTTTATCGTGTGTTTCCACCATCGTCTCCTTGTAGTGGTTTGTTATTAACAGAAAGCGCATTATTTACTGATAACTTTTCGACCCATTCCAATAGACCAATACTTGCTTTGCAAATGCAATCGTATAGTTCTTGATGTGAAAGTGCGACGATTTCTCCGTTATTTTTTTTCGACAACGAAATATTCCATACAATGTGTTTAAATTCGTGCTTTGGGTAAAACGTAAAGCCTTTGGGCAAACTCATTAATTCATATTTGGCATCAAACAGAATATAACCGCTAATGGCGTCCTGGAAATGATAGTTCCCGTCATCGTCAATCTTAAGCAAATTATCCCGTTGTTTGCGGTGTGCAAATATGGGACTGTCTTTGCGTAACACAATTACAGGGTTTATTTGTTTCGGCACATGCCCTTGGCAGCAAGTTGCAGTCAAGTAACCTTTTTTATTTAACAAACTTATTGGTTTGGCTAGTAAAGAGTCAACATTAAAAAATGAACCGTGAATGAAGCCGAGACTTGGGAGATTCTCATAGGCTTCACTGTCATCAATTTCTGGTCCGTAATCAAAGGTTTTACTGTCCATACGGACTTTTCTATGTGATTTCCTAACTAATTCTTCGACAGAATCACAATTACTTTCACTCATATTTTATTGTAGCATACTTTTCTTACATAAAACAAGAAAGCCCTTTACAAAAACATAAAAGCCTTCGCGGTTCAAATTCTTGCACGAGACAGCCGGAATCGAACCGGCGGAAACACAGTATTGACAATAATGGAAAAGATGTGTAAATTATTTGGATGAATAACTTGAGCGTAATACCGGAAAGCACTGTGAACAGCAAGCGGACAACACTCACGGGACACTTTCGCGCCGCAGGGGTTTTGTTGAAGAGCGTTGCGGATTCAACGCTGGTTGGGATGCTTGCAAATGCGGTGTCATCAAAGGTCAAGGAAGGAAGCAAGCAGGGTCGAAAAGTTTTTAATAAAGCTCCCAGACTTGATAATGCATTAACTGGAGCATTAAAATGGGGATTTGTGATTGGTGTAGGAATTGCTGGCACAATTATAGCACTTAAAATAGCGGAAAATTACGACAACATGGATAAAGCATTTAATGCGGCGTATAACATAACTTGCTGCCCGTAATTTGACAATGAAGATTGCCGCTGCTCTTTTGTTCATATTTTCAATGCATTTTTCACTATCCCATGTATAGCCATCAGCGTACCATTCAATTTCCGGTTTTCTTTCTCAAGCAACAAGTTTTCCTGCCGCAGCATTTTTATATTCTTTTTAGTAATATATTCTCGTTCTTGTACTTTTCTTCTGGGTTTGCGCCCTAAAATTACTTTTGGTTTATACGGCAAAACTGTTCCATGTTCAATTTGGCGGATAGCAATTATTAAATCCGCCTTGCGGTATACAGTAGGACTGCGGACACCTATGAAACGCGCATAATCCCTTAAATCATAAATGTGCATGTCTTCTAGATTCGGATTTTTTAACGATGTATTCACAACATCAATATAAATCACACTGTATAATTTGTCAACGATGTATTCACAATAAGGGGTGAGCAAATGAAACTCAATAAAGCAGTAGCGTTACGAATACAAGAGTATTGCAAACAGCGAAATATAACACCGAATAAACTTTGCACTATGTCAGGTATCATTCAATCAACAGTAAACAGTATCTTTTCGGGCAGAAGTTCAAATCCGAAACTTGAAACGATTTACAATTTATGCCTTGGCTTGGGAATATCAATTACAGAGTTTTTTGACAGCCCGCTTTTTGCCGCAACGAATATCGTAACCGACTAAACAAAGAATCAAAAAAAGCCGATTACGGTGGCTTATCTTGTCCTTGCGGATGAATCCTGCAAAACCTTTTACCAAAATATAAGCATTTTGCTGTGGTCCAAACGCCTCTTGCCTTGGGCTTGCACACCATAATCTCTGTTTTGATTTCTAGTTTTGATTTTGCGATGCCAATTTGTTTTGAATAGTTACTTTTGATTTAGCGACGCTTATTTTGAATTTGCGGTCAAATAAGCTTTTAATGCCAGCACAACATAACCTTTTTCAAGCCCCCAATCTTTAACTACATAGGTTATTTTAGCATGAATTGGCGAAACTCCATCAATGTAAGCACGGGCATCATCGTCTGTAACTGCTCGCAGAACCAATTTATCACCAATTTGATAATCACGGTCATTATAACGAATTTCAAATGTTTTATTGCCATTTGCAACTTCGTCAAAAAATTTTTTACAGGTTTTCAACTCGTGAATTTTCATCGTTATTTTTTTCCTCCTTAAATAAGACTTAATGCTTAATCTATGTGGTGGAGATAGCCGGAATCGAACCGGCGACCTTGTCATTGCGAACGACACGCTCTACCAACTGAGCCATATCCCCGAAACAGGGGAATTCTAGCAGGAATCTGGAATCTTGTCAAACTACTTTCTTTTCAAGGGGCGCGCGTACGTAAACTTGCCGGCTTTGCGCAAGATTTTATAAGGGCTGGACTTTCGGCGTTCGTTGCGCTCCTCGGGCGGAACCCCAGTCAGCAGTTCTTCGGCGCGATCGCGGTGCAGAATGCCGTCAAGGTGGTCGCGCTCGTGGCTGAGGGCGGTCACAACAAAGCCCTCAAAGTCGCCGGTGTGCTGCTTGCCGTCCAGGTCATAAAATTTCAGCCGCATTTTGTATGGACGCTTGACGCGGGCAAAGTCGCCGTTTCCGTTTCGGTCAATACAACTCATGCAACTTTCCCACCACTCGGTTTCGCCTGTCATTTCGATGATTTCTGGGTTTACGATAATCTTGTTAAGGACAGGTGCCGCTGTCAAGTCCTGTTGGTCGTGTTTGATGCACATCATTCGGACGTGTTTTCCCAATTGCGGCGCAGCCATCGCGTAACACGAATTGCCGTTGCAAAAGTCAACCAAAATGCCGGCGGTTTCGCGCATCACTTGGACGTCTCCTGCATTTTCAAAGTCAATCGGAGTGCTGACTTGACGCAAGAACGCCTCGCCCTCCGGTGTCGCAGTTGTGATTTGCTTTATGCTCATGCCTTTAATATAAAAGACTGTTTAAGAACTGTCAACCTAAATCACTTTTTGTAGAGTTGTATTCGACACCAAGCAACTTGACTGCACCTGTATAAAATATGTTGTAAGCGGGATTTTTTTGAAACAGTTTCGAAAATAAAATCTTGTTTTCTATATAAATATCGTTCTCTCACTTTGTCGGCGGTTACTGCTGCCGCGAGATTACGAGTATAGACCCGCGAAGCAATGAATTTTCATCCGCGTCCTTTGTCTGCTTCCGCCAAAATTGCTTTGACATCTTCATCCATAGTCCTTTCAATATGTGCGGTTATGCGTTTTTCAACTTCCGGATAATCGTAACAAACATAAACTGGTACAATCATTTTTTTATTCGACAGCGGGTCCTTTGGTTTCAAGACCATTTGCTGCATAACTGTTTTTTTCCCATTTAGAATCCCTCAATAAATTATATACCAAATAAAAAAATGTGCAACAAAAACTTTCTTTTTTGTAATATCACACGAGGTAAGGAGATCTAAGGTTATTCAAACGCCGGGGTGCCGTCAACCTGTCAATGCAGCCTCGAAGTGGTTTCGTATCTCTTTAAAGAACGCTTCGCAAGATGCTTTGGTGTGTTTTTTTTCGCGATTGGTTTGCTGCTGTCCAAGGCTGGCCATCCGCAGGACAACCGTCACATCAACTTCGATTAAATCAAACCAGTCATCAAAAGTCGGGTTTGTTACTTTCTCCCACTTGTTGGTCGACCTTACGTTCTGTCCTGTCTCGATTAGAAATCTTTCATGAAACTTGTTCTGCCGCAAAATTGCGACGAACTTATGAAGCAGCATCTCGGTTTTCGGCGACATTACTATTGCAACATATGAAAAACTGCAGTAACGGTCTTCCGGCTTGAGTTTGTGGAACTCCAAAATACCGCTGCATCCGGCTTTGGTTTCGATACCGCACTCCCAAAGTTGCAAAAGAAGTTGACGGTACTCGTCAGACCCTTCGGCAAACTCTGTGGCAAGTTTTTCTTGTTCCTCCCGCGGCAGCCTCTGAGGATTTTTAACCATTATGTCCATCGTGTGAACCATTAATCTAAAATTCCTCCTACACTTATTCACTCTTTCAATCTTCACTTTATCACTGAAAATGTGCCTTTCTTTTAGTGAATAATTGAATAAGTGAAGAGTGATTAGTGTTGAAAACGTTGGCACATTTTCAAATGGTGGAGGTAAGGAGATTCGAACTCCTGACCCCCTGCTTGCAAAGCAGGTGCTCTACCAGCTGAGCCATACCCCCTCGAGTTACAGACATTGCAATTGCGCAAAATGCTGTAACGCTACCGCAAGTGCTTGGTTGGGCTGAGTGAACTTGTAAGCGCAAAGCGCGCACGAAGTCACAACGTCACCCCCGCCTTTAGGAACGCAAGGCGGGTTTGGAAACCACAACCTGCGACTATCGGCGTTACCTGGTAGGGCTGAGTGGACTTGAACCACTGACCCCCGCCTTATCAGAGCGGTGCTCTAACCAACTGAGCTACAACCCTCTACCCTGCGGACAGAGGCGAATTTACCATAATTTCGGGCAATTGTCAACAAATTTACTTTACGAAATAACACAATCCGAATGTATTCGGACCCGAGTGGATTCCGGCGTTGCAGCCGGCTGCATTCAGATGGACTTTTTCGAATTTATGATACGTCTTGACGGTGTCGACAACATGATTCAAAGCCTCGTCGTTTTTGCTTGTGTACATGACATAAAGATCCTTCAGGTCAGGATTTGCAAACTTTTTAAACGTTGTTCTGATATAGTCACTGAGGCTTTTTTTCAAATTCCCCCTGAATTTTTCGCGCACTTCCATATTCGCGGTTTTGGCGCTGACGGTTACGGCGGGTTTCAGCCGCAGAAGTTTCGCGATACCGTATTTCAAAGCAGAACATCGACCGCCTTTGTGCAAACATTCCAAAGAATCAATAACAAACGAAAACTGAAGTTTTTGGCGTTTCGCCTCGCACTTTTCCAGTATTTTCTTTGGATCAGTCTCGCCGTTCCTTGCAAGGTCGACGGCATATTTGGCTATCGCCGCAATACCGCAGCTTAAGGTTCTTGTGTCGAAAACATAAACGTTTTCCAGACGCTTCGAGGCTTCGATTGCGTTGGCGCAAATTGCCGAAGTACCGCTTGCCGCCGCAAAATGAATGATTGCTGTCCCGGGTTTTGCAAAGGGTTTAAAGAAATCGTAATAAGCCTCGGGGCTTTTTGCCGCAGTTTTCGCCAACTCGCCCGTCTCCTTCATTTTGGCGTAAACTTCGTCAAGAGTTATGTCTATCATGTCTTCGTAACTTCTTCCGCCGATGTTGACGAAAACCGACATCGTCGAAATGCCCAGTTCGTCAAGTTCTTTTTGCGGCAAATCAATGATTCTATCTGCTGTAAATTTTATATTCACCACGTAGGATAACACGTACTTCGGGAAAGCACAAACAATCTTTTCACTTATTTTGAAATAGCGGATTCATCGCTTTTGCAATGGCGCGGCGCAGGTCATCAATGTTGTAATTATCGCGTATGTCGTATTCCATCACGGGAATCCCGATGTTTCGGATCAAGTCCTTTATGCTGTCGGAAAGGTCGAAAACGGCTTCGGTTGCTTTGGAATAATCATTAAGTTCAACAAGCAAGATCGGCGCGAAGGAGGTCGTAAAAACGCCGAAAGATACATACTGTCCCTCAAGCTGCAGTTCCTGGCGGTTTTGACGCCTGAACAGCAACTCGACCGCAATATTCGGCAAAATTATATAATTCGACGGCATAGCAACACGAAGCGCATCGAAGAACGTGCGAAACTGAGGCGGAATAAAACCGCAAACGCGTGAAACTTTGATACTTGTACGTCGGTCCTTCAGTTCGCTTGCCGCCTCTTTTTTCTTCACTCGGTTGACTTTTTTATTAAGAAGCACGGCATATACAACAACTCCGACCACAACCAGTCCGATAAGAATAAAAGGCAGAATATTTTGGACAAAATCATCCATAAGCAATTATAACACAGCAGAGTTTGCTTTTCAAGTATTGCAAAAGAGTTCTTTGTGTGCTATGATTCCAAAGCGAATTGCCGCAAAAGTACAAGTATTTGTATCTCCCGAGGCGGTGTCCGTTCTGCCAGCCCGCTGCAAAGCAGTTTTGACATTCCTCCAGAAAGCAGTTTTGACATTCCTTCAGAAAAAAGATGCATACAAATCATTGTAAACCCCAACCTAAATTTAAATGAGTCCTCGCTTAAATTCGGTCGCTTGAAAACTTGGCAGGAATTATTTATCGAACAAGACGAACCTAAAAAATAATCGCCTTTTTGGCTCGACTTTTCAAAAATTCGTTGATTTTCACGAAGTGTCCGCAGCCGAAAAAGCCGGAACTGGCGGACAGCGGGCTTGGGTGGGCGGATTCCAGTATCAAGTTGCGCGGATTCGTCAGAAATTTTTTGTAAGCCCGCGCGTTGCTGCCCCACAGCACAAATACGATGTCGTCCTTTTTGTCGAGGGCGCTTATGGCGGCGTTGACAACACAATCCCAGCCAATCCCCGCATGCGACAGCGGCTGACCTTGACGCACTGTCAAACTTGTGTTAAGAAGCAGAACCCCCTGACGCACCCAAGGAGTCAAATCACCGTCCTCGACCGCACAACTGCCAAGTTCTGCCCTGACCTCCTTGATGATGTTTTTCAGTGACGGAGGAAACTTGTACCCACCGCCGACCCCGGGCACACCGAACGCCAATCCCACCGCTTGATTTGGATTAAAGTACGGATCTTGACCTAAAACCACGACCTTAACTTCGCTGTACGGGCACAAATTAAAAGCCGCGAACACCAATTCCCGCGGCGGATATACTTTTTGCGTTTCATATTCGGCGTCGACCTTGCTGCAAAGGGTTTTAAACCTGGACGATTCAATGCATCCCTTTAATATTTCCGACCAGTTGTTACTTAGATTAAACATAAAATATCTTCATATTCAACATAAACGAGAGGGCTTGGATAAGGTAGCTAAGTTTTATATGGATGTCTTTTGGCGTGCAGTCGATTGTAATATTTTTGCCGATTTTCTTGCAGTTGTACTGCTTCAGAATTGCGACCAGGTTTTTGACGACGTCGGGTTCGGAAAGTTCAAAGATTTTGTCCAGTTCGGTTATTGTTGCGCCTTCGTCGCTTAGAAAGAAAGCTTCTTTACCGCCAGAGACCAAGAAAATTTCATACAAGCCGCCATCAGTTTTATACATCGGGAAGTTTATCGCATACTTATTCGCACCTGCGGGGACAACCTTAATACGACCAGCCAAGAATTCTTCCAGTTGTTTCATATGTTCACCTCACATTAATTATATCACGCGCAAGTTTTTTTTGTCAAGACGGCAACTACCTCTTCTGGTGGCAACCAAGCAGCAGTTTTTCGGAAACCCTGTCTGTTATGGTGTGATTCAAAGGTCTCAGGCGGCAAAGTTTCCTTTTGTCCAAGGATATGGTTAATGTTTTTATATCACTTAAATCTTTTCTGTAAACCCCGTCGGTATTAATAACCAGAGACTCGGTTCTGGCTTCCGGAATCATTTTGATTTTCACACCTTTCGGATAGATAATTGAATTATGCAAAGTATTGTACGCATATAAAGGACCCATGGGGGTAATTTGCAATGTATCCATCATATCTGCCGGTACTATGCTGCCGTTGTAAGGCAGGTTATGACCGGTAGAGCCGACAGACGTACATACCATAACACCGTCACCGCGGAAGTGCTGAAGTCTTCCGTTGTTTACCTGAATATCCAAACAAACGGGTTTCATATCTTGAATATCTTGACCGCGAATTATAATTTCGTTAAGGCAGTTCACCGGTTCTCTGTTTTCGCCGACATCGCAACTTAGGAAAGAGACACGCTGCCGGGCAAGTCTGCCGTGTTTCAAGGTTTGGACAAGCAGGTCAAGCTGGGTTGGACTGAACTCTTGCAAAAATCCATGGAAACCCGTATTTATACCGGCAAACACACACTTTGGATTGAATCCATATTTGGACACAGTTCCCAAAAGCTTACCGTCGCCTCCGATGGCAAAAACATATCTTGGATTGTCCGACTCGCGAAATCCGGGAATGTCACACAAAAGCTCCCTAAGTTTCCGCGCTGTCTCTAATGATTGCGAATCGGTATTGCTGTCGATAGCAAATGTTTTACTCATTTGGCTGATTATATCACAGCAAAAATGCAAAATCAATAGGGTGCAAAGAGTCAATGACGGAAAATTACAACTCCATCAAGCACTTCAGCGCAAGGTTAAACAGTTTTTCACGCAAGTCGGTTTTGGCGTGCCAGTTGCGATACTCCCAGCCTTCTTTTTTGACAATATCGCCGGCATAAAGAAGTTGACCGCACAGGATTTTTTTGTGCTGGGCAACTGCGTAAAAAGCGGCGCATTCCATCTCGACAGTCACACAGCCTTCGCTTTTGCGGAAGGCAACCTTTTTTTCGGTTTCGCGGTAAATACCGTCGGTCGTCCAGGTTTTGATTTCAACAAACGGCTCGTCAAGACTTTTCAGGGTGTTGCGGATACGCTCCAACACCACGGGATTTATCGAAACTTCGCGAGCGGGCGGCAGGTAGTGATAACTGGTCCCCTCGTCACGAATCGCGGAAGTCGGAACCAAAACGTGCGCTTGTGTTACATCGTCATCCAAAGTTCCCGCGCCGCCGCAAACAATGAACTTGCTGATACCGATTGCAGCCATACTTTCCAACATTCTGGCGGCGTAAGGTGCACCGCCCGCAACCGGACAGACATAAATATATTCGCCTTCAATTTGCTTTTCGTAAATACGCGGACGAACACCCTCGGTACGCAAGCGAAATACTTGATTAAGGAGTTCGGCATGCTCGTATTTTTCAACAACATCTTGAAAATAAGTTATCAAACATCGCGTGATGCCTTTGGGGTTTCTGGACTTGTCATAAAGATTTTTTGCCTCGATAATAGGCACGCTTTGCGAGTCATATTCCAAAATCGGGAAATCCCATTTCAAAAATTCGTCCATAACAACCTTATTATATATCAAATTCGGAAAAACTTGGCAACATTTTTGTTACATGGTCAATAGCGGGTTTTTCAAATCATATTGATTGGTAATGGTCAAGCGGACTTTTGTGATTATTTGCTGTTTGGGGTTTTTATTTTTGGCATTTGCGGATGTAAACACCTTTATCGATGCGGGCAGGCGCGGGATTTTACTTTTCGAGCGGAACGTACTGCCGGTCTTGTTTCCGTTTTTCTTTATCAGCGGACTTTTGGTCGAGGTCGGCTTCTTTTCAAGTTTTGGAAAATTCGGCAAGGCAGCGCCGGTATTTGCACTAAGTTTGCTTTCCGGCTACCCCACCGGAGCGCGACTTTTATCCGACCTTTACACGCGCGGCGAAATGACACGGTCTCAGGCAATCAAAACGGCAACCTTCACGTCAACATGCAGCCCGATTTTTATTGTCGCTTCACTGGGTGTGTGTTTTTACAAGTCTGCGGCAGTCGGTATCCTGATTTTCGCGGCTCACAGCCTGGGAGCTCTGCTTAACGGATTGCTTTATTGCAAGGTCAGGTTTTCAGAAATTCCTCATACGAAAAAGGGGGCGGCGGTTGGAAAAACCGGAGGGATATGCGACGCGGTCTCCAACTCTTTGTATTCTGCGATTCAAAATATCTTCGCTGTCGGAGGTTTGATCGTAGTTTTCTTTATCGCAACAAGCCTAATCGGCGGCGGTGTTTTGATCTCGAGCATTCTGGAAATGACCAACGGAGTTTACCAAGCATCACTTGCCGCACCCGGGTCACTTGCAATCCCTTGCGCGATTGTATCTTTCGGAGGTTTATGTGTGGCGATGCAAGCGTTTGTGTTTTTCGACCGATTCCGCATGCCGCTTTGGTTCTATATGCTTTACAAGGTCACGCACACGATTATCGCGGTAGTTTTATGCTTAATTTTGGGTGCTGTTTTTTTCTAAAAGTTTCACAATATAAACCATGCTGCGCCCATATTTTTTAAAAATCGCGAACGGCAGGTCCAGTTCTCGCTCGGTTTCTGCGACAATTACACCGTCGGGCGCAAGATTGCCCTGTTTTTGTATTATTTCGATTGAGGTTTCAATAAAACTGGTTTTGTAAGGCGGATCAAGGAAAATCAAGTCGAATTTCCGCGATTTAAGCCTGCTGAGTGCTTCGCGGAAATCCAAGTTCAGTACTGTCGCATTGCATTCGATACTTCGGCAGTTTTTCTTGATTATTTCGTACGCTTCTTTGTCGAAATCATTAAGCACAACCGCACCCGCCCCACGGCTGTAACTTTCCAAACCATATGCCCCACAACCGGCAAACAAATCCAGGACTCGAACACCGTTTAAATCAATCTTGCCCGCAAGCACATCGAAAACACTTTCACGCACGCGGTCTTTTGTCGGACGTGTTGCAGCGTCAGTTTTCCAAAGCAACCTTTTGCCGCGGCGGCTTCCTGAGATTATCCTCATAAATCATTCTAGCATAAATAAGGTTAATGATTAAAGCAATTATCAACTTGAAAATCGTTCACAAAAATTTACGGAAACTTAAAAAAATTCTTTTGCCCCAAGTAAAAGTTTGTGCGGTCGTAAAGGCGAATGCGTACAGCCTGGGTGACGTCAGCATTGCACGCGAAATCGAATCCGAGGTCGACAGTTTCGCAGTTGCGCACATAAAAGAAGCGGTGCGGCTGCGTGACGGCGGCATAAAAAAAGCAATACTTATGCTTGGGGTTTGTACCGATTGCAAAACCGCAATTGACCGCAATATTACCATCTCGATTCAAAGTGTACAGGAGTTCAGAGCGCTGTGTAAGGCACTGCTTGGGCAACAACCGGCAAAATGCAGAATTCACATCAAAGTCAACACCGGTATGAACCGTTATGGCTTGACAAACATATGGCAACTTAAAAGCATTTTGACGGCGGCGGAAAAGAACCCGGGAATTCAGGTTGAAGGTCTTTACACACATCTGGCGCACGAGGCAGACAACCCAGATGAAATTGATCTTCAGCTTAAAAAGTTTGCGCCGTTCAAATCGATTATGCGCGCGCGCTTCCCCAGGGCAATCATCCATGCGGCAAGCAGCGGCAGCTCGGGTTACCTTCCCGCCCAGTTTGATATGGTCCGTGTCGGCAAACTTATGTACGGAGGATTAGATGGTTATCATACCGCCGTAAAAATCATATCGAAAATCTGTGCAGTGCAAAACTTGACTTCAGGTGCTCGTGTTGGCTATGCCGGCACGGCAACAACAACGCGTCCGACTGTTTGCGGCATTGTACCGTGCGGTTATGCGGATTTGGCGCATATTAATTACGGGAACAAATATTCGGTGCTTGTTGACGGTGTACGATGTAAAGTCTTGGGGCGGGTCTGTATGGATTCATTTGCAATTGATGTTACCGGTATTAAATCTCCGATTGGTAAAACCGTAACGCTTGTCGGTGACCAAAAAGGTCTAAGGCTTATGGATATTTGCCGCGAAACCGATACAATAGCATGTAACTTGCTTTGCAGCCTGCACTTCAACCGCGCCGAAGTAACCTACAAAGCATAACCGGATTTTAGTGGAGTATAATCAGCTCCCTTTCCCAATTCGCATTTAAAGTGATATCCCCCATTGTTCCAGCCGGTATAATTACAGTTTTTTGCAAACTGTCGGAAAACGGATCTGTCCATCCGGTGAATTCCCAGCGGTCCGGCGCAACCGCAGCCTTTATCACAAGCGGAAGCTGCTCGGCTGTATATTTCACAGGATTATCAAGATGGTTCGAACCGATGCCCAAATTATAGTATATGTTGTATTCAATTGCTTTCCATTTGGCAAAAACTGTTAACTCTCCGCTTGAACTTTGTTTTTCAAGAAAATTAAACGAATAATTGACCTGACCGTCCGTGTACCAGCCGACAAAGTCAAATCCCTCTTTGTATGGGTTTTGCGGAAAAGTAATCAAACTATCGGAATTCCCTGTCGTTGTGTAATAAACCTCATCTTCAACTATGAAAGTAATTTTCAAAGCGGAATTTTGCACTCCGCAGGCAGTCAAAATAAACCCGCAAACAAAAAGCGTCACGGGCAACACCAAAAGCCTTGCAAGTTTTTTCATCTTTCCCCCCAAATTCTTGGCTGAACTATAAAACAACTTAAAACCATATCGGTACAGTTGTCAAAATTTTCCAAGGAGCAAAAACAGACAAAAATCGACACGTGATGCCAACGACAAAAACGGCAAATGCTGCCGTGTTCAGAGAGGCTTCGTGTTCTTCTTACCAAACGACAGGGATACCGCCCACAAAGCGCCAAAAGTTTCCGGAAGCCGGCGGTTGAGTCACGGAATAATAGTAGCGGGTTGCACCATTGAGTAATCGGTTGTCTCCTCCCATTGCAATCGCGTTCCACTGGCTGTTATTTACTCCGCCATAGAATACAGTGCCAAGGTCCGTACAATAATGGAAAGCCAAGTGACCGATTGTTTTCAAACTGACAGGAATTACTATTTCCGACAAACCGGAATTGTAAAATGCACAATCACCCAACGATGTCACGCCCTCGGGTATTATTGCTTTGACCAAACTGACACACTGATGGAATGCATAGCGGTTAATTGCCGTCACGGAATTCGGAATTGTGACGCTTGTCAGGCTGCCGCAATACGCAAATGCAAAGTCGCTGATTACTGTAATACCGTTCGGGATTATAACGCTTGTCAAACCGGAGTTGTAAAACGCGTAATCGCCGATAGAAGTAACACCGTTCGGAATTTCGATACTTGTCATGCTGTTTGTTTGATGAAAAGCATATCTGCCCAGTGTTGTCACGCCAAGCGGAAGTTCGATATTCGGCAAATTTGTGCAATATGCAAACGCATAGTCGCCGATTACTGTAACACCGCCCTGAAACGAAACAGATGTCAGGTTATGGCAGCCATAGAATGCGTAGCGCCCGATTGCGGTTACAGTGTACGGGATAAATACACTTGTAATTTTGGTGTCGCGGAATCCCCTCTCACCTATCTCGGTAACAGGCAAACCGTTGTACATTGCAGGAATAACTATATCTGCATCTGCCAAAGTACCTCTTGAAACAGAGTATGCAGTACCGCTGCTTATCAAAGTATAGTCAAGGCTCGGGGTTGGTACAGGTTCTTGCCAAATTGTCGGGACATCGTCGACAAAACGCCAAAACGTGTCGCCTTGCGCAGGCTGGGTTGCGGAATAATAATATCGTGGTGCATTAATCAGCCAATCGTTGGCATTATTGAACATGGCTATGTCTATATTTTCCCACTCCGCAAGATTTGCCCCGCCATAAAACACCTTGAGGTTCGTGCAATACCAAAATGATTCATTTCCGATACTTGTTACACTTCTTGGAATCGTGATACTTGTAATATTGGGACAATGGGCGAACGCAGAGTTGTCGATTACGGTCAAGCCTTCTGGAATAATGACACTTTCCAAACTTGTGCAACTGCTGAAAGCCGCATAATTGATTACAGAAATGCCGCTTGGGATAATTACTGTGCCGCCAAGACTTGTACAACCGCTGAATGCGTTAAAACCGATAGATGTCAAACTGCTGGGTAAATTAATTGACTTCAAGCCGATTTGTCCGTAAAAAGCGTATTCTTCAATTGCTTTCACGCCAAAAGGGATAATACTGTTTTTAAATCCGGCGATCAGCGTACTGTCGGCGATGCGAATAAGGCAGTTCCCTTCGCTTTTGTATACCGGGTTGCCGCTGTCGACAATAATGCTTTCCAAACTGCGCGTGTGTATCAATGCCCAAGCGCCGATGCTTGTCATACTGCTTGGAATCGTGATACTTATCAAGTCAATACAACTGGAAAACGCCCAAGTCCCGATAGACTTGACACCATTTTCAATGACAACAGTCTTCAGAGCTGTGCAAACAGCAAACGTGTTATAACCAATCGCAGTTACACTGCCAGGAACAGTAATCTCGGTCAAACCATAACAATGACTAAATGCCCCGTCACCAATTGTCGTAACGCTGTTCGGTATTGTGACTGCTGTCAGAGATGTGCAAAAAGTAAATGCAGTCGCTCCGATAGTTGTAATACTGCTTGGAATCTTGATGCTTTCCAAGTCATGCCACTCACGGAAACCCTGGAATGCAATCTCCGTCACCGGCAAGTTGTTGCGCATTAACGGAATAACAACATTCACATCAGTTGCCGTGCCCCTTGAAACCGAATATGCCGTGCCCTTATCAATTAATGTATAACTCAAACCCGCTGTTCCCTGATAAACCGACCAGTTTGCCGTAAATGCAAGGTTACTTGTACTGTTTTCAATCACAAAGTTTTTTTGAGGCGTTGTGATACCCGCAAACGTCCAGCCCGTGAAAACATAGCCCTCTTTGTACGGGTCTTCAAGGGAAAACACAGATTCAACCGTATAGGTCAAGGGATTCGCGGGATTGTTTTCCCCGCCTTTCAAGTCGTACGCTACCTTATAACCAATCAAGTCCCATTTTGCGTAAACCGTAATAAAAGTGCCTGTTGAAATTGTTCGATATGCAAGATTTGCAATGTTGAATGCTTCATAAAATGTGCCATTATCAAAGAACCAGCCGCCGAATTCGCAGCCCCTTTTAACGGGATTGGACGGATAGCTAAAAAACATCCCGCCGTCGGTAATATGCACCGGTTGAACATCGGTTCCGCCGTTGCTGTCAAAACTTACCAAGGCATTTATTGGATCGCTTGGCGAATCCGAAAACCGGGCGTGCAGCGTTATGCTTGACGTTACCGTGTCTCCAAAAGAAAACTTTGTCAAGCCATCAGAGTACCAACCGATAAAGTACAAGTCCGGTTTCGTCGGCTCCTGCGGGAAGTTAATCGAACCGTCGAGATTCGCTTCCGCCATGTGGTAAACCACATCGTCGACCATGAAAGTGATTTTCAGCGCTGAAATTTGCGTGCAAGCGGCCAGCCCAAGTCCGCAGACCAACAACATTACAGACATTATCAAAAGTCTGGCAAGATTTTTCATAACACACCCCCGTGTATACATTAACACAAGAGTTTATTTTATTGCAAATAATTTTTTCGACTGTTTTTCAAAGTGAAATCGTACTTGAGGCAGTACCGACCGCACCGGGTTGACCGCTTGCGTTGATTGCGCGGATTTGGAACTCGTACATGCCATTTGTCGGGGGGATTTTTACTGTGCCGACGTATTTGCTTGTCGGATTATCGTAAACCAAACCCATATTCGTCCAATCATCCGTCCATGAACCGCCGCCGGTGTCACGATAACGAACCTCGTAATAAAGTACCGACTGCCCATAAAGGTTTCCAGGTGCTGTCCAAGACAAGTCAACCCAATACCAATTGGTATTCGACGAATCCGGACTGGCGCTTGCAGTGCCTATAACAAAATTCAGTGGCTCGGACGAGCAGGCAAGCGTAAAAGTAGCACTCGCGCTGACACCGGAAAGACCGCCGGCATTTGCATAGATTTCTAGTGTATATGTCCCGTTTGCAAGGCCGGAGTATGTGTGCGTAAAGACCGAGCTGCCACAACTTATCACCGAATTCCAAGACGCACCGTCATCTGCGTTGTCTCGGCGAACAAAATATCCGTCAACCGCACTGCCTTGATAACCGGGCACATCCCATGTCAGGACAACCAAACCGCTCTCGTTCCCCACCACCGCCTTAAGGTTTGACGGAGCAGACGGAGCGTTCGTGCTTACGAAGACGCGCGGCGGACCAGAGGTTATATCCGATTGATAAGCTCCGGCATTATTCCAGGCATCAAGTTCGCCATGTGACGCCGCATTTACCCAAATCACAGCTGTGGTGTTTATAAACGGATTCCATAAAGGAGCAGAGCCACCGTGAATGCCACTTGGCATTGCATGTCCCAGCGTAATCTTTTCCAGTGTCCAACTGTACTCGAAAGCGCCTTCCGCGATGTTGGTGACTGATGCGGGAATCAAGATTTCCTTCAGTGCAGTGTTGTGCGCGAACGCTCCGGCCGCAATATGGGTGATTGCACTGTATTCGGATACCGTCATATCAAACACAGTTGCTGTTTTTCCCGGAGCATACTGAATCAATGTGTCAATTGTGCCGTCAGTGTAACACAGGTTGCCGTCGATTACATAGTACTTGGCGGCGGAAGAATTTGTTTCAGAATCCGAGATTTTAAACTCTGTGATATTGGTCAGTTCAAACGCGCGTACGCCGACGCTTTCAAGTCTTGCAGGCAAGATAATCCCGTCCGACGGAATTCCCGCCACTTCCGGAGACAAGTGCAGAGAGCCCCAAGTTATGTCGCCGCTGCCCCAAAATGCATAGTCACCGATTGATTTAACCTTGTCACCGATAGTCAGCCTTTCCGCGTCGCTGTCCGCAAAAGCATTCGCCGGAATTTCTGTAACAGTTTTCATGAAATAACTCCTCAGGTCAGACGGACTTAACCCAAGCGAAGTACCGATAACCGCAGCGGGAATGCTGATGTCGCCGCCTGCTCCATGTTTTGCTTTGGCGGAAACTGTTTTCGTATCTGCAAGAATAGTGTACGTGATGTTATCCGTAGCAATGTCGTAAAGCGCGTGATAATATGAGACTTCGGAAGAAGTTATGTAGGTAAATGCAGTGCCGTCCGGGATAAGCCTTGTGGATTCATTCCAGGAATGGAACCATGGCCAATACGGATTATTGACGTCTTCTCTTGGTCTCCAACCAACAAATGAATAAATATCACCAATCCCGAAACTTGGAAATCCGGTCGTTTGGTCCGCGCCGATAAATACAAATTTCAGTTCGCCAAAAGCGTTAACGACTTTTCCATCCGTATCAACTTTTTTACCCGCAAGTTCCATCTGTGTGGCTTCACGGTATTCGCCGCCGCTCTCTTCAACAAGCACCTTTTGGCTGTCTACGCGAACAGGATGTCCGATGCTGAAATCAAAGAATTGCAGTTTTTTTGTCTCCCACTCTGCAGTCAATATAATTGAAGACTGGACATAGATTCCCATATTTGCGCCCGAACCGCCCGGAACATTGCCGTTAAGCGAAACATTGCCGTTAGTCATGCCAAAGTTAAACGCCCAACCCGGTTGGTAAATCATGCCGTCGATTGTGCTGTTTGACGATGTGACGCGCCAACCGATGAATGTTGCGCCCGGAGGCGGCTCGAACGTGTTTGTCGGAACCGTAAACACGTCGCCGTAGTCGATTGACAGCGGTGAAGTCGGTCCGCTGCCACCCGCTCCTCCACCACCGTTGTTGTAAACGACAGATTTCGTCACCAGTTGCAAGCGGGAGTTGCCCGAAGGCGCCGGTGCCTTAATTTGCCCCCAATCCGTACCCGCATAGCTGCTGAAACGTCCGGAAGAAACAAATATTGGGCAACTGTTCACATCTGTGGTTTGAAAGTTTGTCAAGGCAACTGTGTTGGCACTTGTGTTGCTGAGGTTAATTTGGACAAGGTTGTTAAGCTGACTGAAGATTCGGTGGTCAACGCTTGCCAGCGTAAATCCTGCGCCGGTTCCAAAAGTAAACTGCGTCAACTTGAATGCCTGTTGTCCTCTTGCTTCGGCAGGGTTTTGGAAATGCGCCAGATTAAGGGCAACCCGTGCATCTATCGACAAATGCGTAATCTCGGTCGGATTTCCAAGGTAAAACGATGACAGAGCATAGTTGTTATCCATCGTTGTGACAGTATTTGCGATTGCTACCCTTCCGCTTGTGTGGGTAACTGCACGGCTTACGTACATAATACTGCTCTGAGTACTGCCGTGGTACAGAATACCGCCGTTGAAATTAGCATATGTAGAACTTTTATTGCCAACTGTTACGTCAGTTGTATTGAAATACGTTTGATGGAACTCGGGCTGATATCCCGAAACCGCATCGACTGCAATCGTTGAACCTGTGACCGCCGGAAGTCGAATCACCCTTGCATTCGTGTGGAAAATCGCATTCGATTCAACATGTGTAATCGGGTTAGACGGAGTTACCGCAAGTACAGCCTGCGTCGGCAGAATATTTGACATGTAGGCATAGGCATAACTTTTGACTCGGTTCACAGAAGCATGAATTGTGATACTAGCTGCGGCACCCGGATACGCAAACAATGTCTGATAATCGGTACTGTACAGCGAACCGAACCAGTTTTTGTTGACTGCACTGTACGCGAACTGCAGCGTGCTGCGTGCGTTTTTGTTTCCGCCGCGCAAATAGTTCGGATCTGAAGGGTTATCCGAATATGGACCACCGGTACTTGTTGCAAAAATCATCTGCGCGCCAGAACCAGAGTCGGGTATAAAGCGCTGTGCCCCTTGCTGGATAAGATATGCTGTCATCGCACTTTTGATTTCAATCGCACCTGTACTTTGGTTAACTTTCGCTTCACCGGCAACAGGGTTCAGTGTAATAGTCAGGTTATTGCCAAGATACAGCTGTTTAAGTGTTCCAGAATGGATTGCCTGCGGAGACACTGTAAGTGCGCCATAAGACGGCAACACAATTTGTGTTACAGCGCTGTGTGCGATAACTCGATTCGTGCCGATTGTTCCGCCGGTCATGCGCGGGAATACGATTGTCGTTACATTCGGGTTAGTTACTTCCAAAGTGTTCGTATTCCAATGGTTTACGCCGCTTATACCGCTGCCGCTGCCCGGAATTACAAGAACTCCGTCTGTGACAGCACCGCTTGTTCTTAATGTGTTCCAGCCCGTGTGCCAAGGACGCCAAACGGCAACCAAGTTTACATTGCTGCGGATATCAACCTCGCCGTCAAGGAAATCGCCGGGATAATACATCTTGTTCAGTTGTTCCTGCGGGCTGGTTACACGCCATCCTACGAAACTTTCGCCTGCAAGGAACTTGGAGTCGATAACGCTTTGACCCAACACCGATTCGTCCGCAATCATGACACCATATTGCATATAATCGTCAGTGCCATGTGACGGCATAACCAAACGCCCCTCATGTCCGATGTCTGTACGGGTATTGTTCAGCATATAGCCATCTTGTGCATGAACCAGAGTTGAATCGTCGAAATATCTAGCTTGCATTTCGCCGGAACTCCACAAAGCATAAAGTTTTACCGTTCGAACCCACATTCCGCCGACAAGTGCAGGGTTTCCGGCATATTCAAGCTGTGTCGGGCTGCCGTTCACAATACCGACCTTGACGTCGTGGTCGTAACCAGAGCGCGGAGCGGCAGGAGGAGCGTCCGCCGTTGCAAAACCCAAAGATTTCGAGCCCAACCGCGTGTCAATTGCAAACGCACTGCTGTCATTCGGTTTAAGTGTCCAGCCGATAAACTCACGGTTTTCCGACGAGTCAGACCATTCGAACTGCGTTGTGCTGTACGCCGGAAGCAGCACCTTGCCGTCCAGATATTTTGTATAAGTCTTGCCACCCAGCAGCGTAACGTCCGGATTCCCGGAGTTTACCGTTGCCATAGCGGCATCGGGGTTAACCCATACACTTGTCGGCTGATCGGGCACAATGTTGTTGGTGTCAAACTCGATTAGGTAATGATATGGAATCCAATTTGCATAAAGAACTGCGTTGTTTGAAAATTCGCACACCGAACCTGTGCCGTATACCGTTCCGTATTGGTCTTTCCAGCAGTCAAATTTATATCCTTCCTTCGTCGGGACGGGCAATTTGCTGTTGGCGCCCCCGGCTTCACCGTAAATGTTTTTAAAGAAGTATTTGACCTCGCTGTCAGCACCGTTTTTAAAGCGCACACTGTCTTGTTCCAGTCCATAAGCGGAGTTATGCGAGTTGCCGAACAATGTATTCCATATTATCGTGCCGCCGTCCCTGAACTCATGAATGATAAGACGCTCCACCCAAACGGCATATAAATCAACCTTGCCTCCGTGCGGTCCGTCATATTTATATGGGTTTGAAGGCTGCCTGCCAACACCTGTGTCATCGCTGTAAATTACAACCGGAGTCGGCGGAGTTGCGGGTGTAAGTTTATACTGGGCAATCTCGTCCCTTGTGAAAAGCGCAGGGATACCGGGACCGGTCGGACCGTCCTCAACTTTCACGAAATCGTATTGATCCCATGTCGATACGCTAAGGTCAAGTAAATCTGCAACAGTTTGGACGTTGCTTCTCATACGCTGCAAGGCGTTTTTGCTCCAACCATAGAAGTCTCTTGTTTCACCGCTAACTTTGGAGAGGTCTGAACTTATCGGCAGCTGAACCTGGAAGCCGTATTTACCAAAAACAGTTTTCTCTGGTATCAATGTGGCTTTTGTCGAGTTTTCGTTAAACACAACCTGACCTTCGACATAGTCGTATATAAGGTAAATCCTGATGGGCTGCCTTTCTGTCGGCGTTATCGGCGTTGTCGGATCCAATGTTACCGGCTCTAAACTCCAAACGCCGCTTTCTTGTTTCCAAATTTTGTCCAACGCACCGTTTGCCAGTTTGAACTCGGATTTCGGATAATAATGACCGGTTGCCGCACTGTACTCGATGATTTGTGAATAGGTTTCGTTGCGATGCCCAAGGAACCAGCCCAGCAAACGGAGTCCCGTTTTATCAAAAGTAACATTAAACGCAGAATCTTCGACACCGCCAAGCATCGGAACTGTATAGGTCGCAAGGTTATAGTTATACTCGCCGCTGCTTTGCATTGCAGGTTTTCTGTAATGCTCGGCAACCGAGCCTTCGGCAAGACCCGGGTTGAACCTACCCGATTCCAAGAATGCGGCTTGATACGCTGCGTACGAACCTGCACCGCCGATTGCGTTGACAGCAGCCGGATCAGCACTCAGGGGCACCGATGACCATTGATCCATCTTGACGCCTACCTGGGGAACAAGAACATGGAAATTAATCTCCATTCTTGTGCTGTTGCCCCACTCAACTTCCATTTTAAGCGCTGCTGCGGGGTCTTGCGCAACACGGAATCCAAGTGCGTTGCTGGTATTATAGGAAGAATAGCCGTACGAACTTGGCATAATGCCGAATGTTGCGTAGATGCTTGCCGTACTGCCTCCGACAATGCCGCTGGAACGCCAAGCCGCATGCCATTCGCGCTTGTCAAGAAGCGGATTCTTGCTTCCGCGCACATCCAAGTGCGGCAGGTCGATTACCTCATCGAAAAGTGTTACAAGTGTAAAGCGGTCAAGAGAACTTATGTTATTGGTAATCGTGGTTGTTCCGACAGTTGTTGTACCGGCAGGCATCACTTGTCCAGCGAATTTCAAGTCAGTGTATGACCTCAACTCGGTCAGTCCGCCGAACAGTCCGTCATCAAATCCGAATTCCAAAGTAACCTGGCGCTGTTTATAAATTGGTACAAGTTTAACCGGTTCCGGCTTCGGCGAGGTCATGTACATGTTTATATAGGTATTATTAAGCGCACCGCTGTTCAGGCCGAAAGCCACGCCGGTGTTACCGCTCATATATTCATCGCTTATTGCAAAACCAATCAGTTCATAGCCGAAACGTGTGAACTGGCAATCCAAACCGTCATACGGCACTTCCGAATTCGCCTGACCTTTGACAAATGTTCCGTAAATGTTGTTGATTGCAAGCCCTGTACCGGAAGAATTCGGAACACCCTGACGACCATTAAACATTGCGTAATTCGGAAGCAGGAAACTTGTATATTTTGCAAGGCGGTCATTGGTTCTGTTTCTTAAAGTGTCGCCCCATGCTGTGCCAACCATTTGTGATGCAGATTTGGTATCAATAGTTACAATTTCATACCGGACAAGCATTGACGAAGTTGTAACAGTCACTCTGTCGTCCGGTCTTCCGACAGCAGCAGTGTCCCAAGTAATCGCTCCGGGCAGTTTTTCGTACATTGTGTTAAGCGTTTTGACAATTTTTTGCGGCTGACCGTCAATACCGATTATTGATACCGCAACCTCGGTGCGATAGAAATGCGGATAATAGTACATATCGTAATACGGATACGTGACGCTGTTGTAGACTTGTGCTCCGACGACAATCTTTATGCCTTCCTTGCCTGCAGGACCGTCATACAAGTTGTGCTTAAGTGTGTACGGAACATTGTCGGCGTCCTGACCGCTTAGCGATGCAAACTCGGCATCACCGCTGTAGCCGTTGCGCACGCTTACAAAAATCTGGGTTGCACCGTCCGCGATATCGGTCACCTGATATTCGCGCTTGACAGCTTCTTTTGAAACATCAAACTGGACAAGTTCCGAAACATCCGGCACCCAACTTGCATATATGTCGATGGTTTGTTTGATTCTGAATTGATTGCCGCCGACATTTTCAAGGAACATTTCGTCGTTAATCGCAAGGCGTCCATTAACTACCGTCAGAGGCACTTTGACACCCTTGTCAACATAATACCAGCCGCCGAAATACAGCATATCGGCACCGGGGTTGACCGGCATGCCGAATGCATCAACCTCTTCACAGTGGAAGTTCCTCCAATCAGCCTCAAGGTTGGTTATATCATCACCGAACGAAAATGGTACGTTTGTCATTTTATAGGTAACCGAATCCTGCTTCGACCAGTTGTTCTGCGGACCAACAAGTTCAAACCTGCTGGTTGCGCCCGCCCAAACCTTGATGTTCGGAACAGGATAACCGTCATGAGGTTCAAGATGGAACGTGACATTGCCGGTCGTAGTCGGCTTCCAGTACGGGTAAAGCCTGATAGTAAGCGATGTATGGGTATCCAGCGGGTCAGCTGCGCCCACACCAAGAGTACCCGAACCGCTTACCCCGGGGGTTCCGCCGTTGGTCAGTAATGGATTTGCTGCAAGCAGAACCTGCTGTGAACCTGCATCGTTATGGAACTCGAAGCGCGGCGTCGAGCCGTTTTCGTGTATTGACCATCCTGCGAATTCGTATCCTTTATAAAACCAGTCTGCCTGTTTGCCAAGCAGGCTCACACGCCCGCCGACCAAGTAATCAACTTCGTTGTCAGTCCATTTCAATGCATACGCCGGTCCTTCGCCAGTGTTTTCATATCTGATGGTAACATTGCATGGCAACCAAACAATATAAAGTTTAATAACTCCGTCGATGTTGCGTGCGCCGGGAGGAATCTGGTTGCTGCCGTTACCGACCGAGTAAGAATTCCCAATCCGGAACATTCCCAAGTTCTCAATCTCGTCGCGCTGCAAGTTTTTCCTTATATCCGGGTCAAGATAGTTAAGCGTGCTCAGGTTAGCTTTGCCTTCCAGGAAATAATAGCCAAGCTGTTGCGCCTGGGAATTGATTGTCGCGAAATCACTCAGCATCACAGGTGCGCCGTTTGCGACGATAGGCATTCCTCCGGTAGCCAGCGGAATTTCCAAAAGTTCATCATCGCCGTTCATGATTTTCACGGTGTATGCGACATTGGCAAGTTCCGGACGAAGCGTAACCGAACCTGTGCGCACATCAACCTTTAAAGCAGGTGTAACGGTGTGGACCGGGCTTCCAGAGCCGCTGTGATAAAGTTCAATTTTATTATCAAGTCCGCTGTCATACCATGGCGGAGTAATTGTACCGGATACCAGCGAACCATTTTCGTTGACGATACGGAAACCGGTGATTGTTTTCGACCTATAGTCCAAGAGGTCGAAAAGCGTAACCTTTCTGTTTTCATCCGAACCCGGTCCTACGTATATCAAGTTACCGTGGGACATTTCCCGCCAAAACTCATCCCCGTAAATATTAGAATCCGCGTACGGAACTTGCGGCCAGCGTGCCATACCCCAAGCAGGGTTGTACCACGCAATGGTCGCATTCAAAATATCATCTTTTTCAAGTTTAACCTCGCCCCCGATATATCTTTTGGCGTAACTTGGGGTTCCCGGCGGCAGAACGTTGTCGCCAGCGTCAACAAGTATATCAACAGGGTTTTCCTTCGCAATTTTCACGTTAAAGCGCATGCCCGCAGTTCCGGTAAGGCTTCCGTCCGGATCAATAACACGCACAACAAACTCGTTAATACTTTGCATGACCGGTTTGACCTTGATAGTTCGAACCGGAGCCTCGATTGCGTTTGTTGACAGACTGTTCTTGGTTTTGTCTGTCCACAGTTCAAGCGTAGCCGGATTTGCCAGCGCCTGTGTACCTGCGGTATTCAATTGCAAGTCGACAATTTGCGTTTCAAACGGGTCGTGCGCGCCGTCTGTATAGTATTCAACGCGCCACTCAAGGAAAATAAAGTCTGGTGATTGCGGAATTTTCAAAATGTTACTTTCCGCCCCAACACTAAAGCCAAGATTTTGCTTTTCTTCGCGTTTATCGCCGAAGTAACTTTTAACCGTGTGTGCCGCCGCATCGCCCGGTTGACCTTGACTGTTAATTCCGTAATATTCGATTGTAACTTCTTTCGGTTCCAACCAAAGATAGAAGTTTGTAGAAGATGTTATAAGATAGTTGCCCGGATTCCCCTGACCAACAATACCCGCAACCTCGCCTTCGGAAGTGCCGGTTGGATAGAATTGCAATCTTTGCGCCAATCTGTCTTTGCCGTCAACATTATGCGTACCAGAAGTGAATGTTCCTTTTGTGTTATCCCAAAACTTGTCCTTGACACCGCTGAAGCCGCCCAAATCATTGACAATCGCTTGGGGAACAGCAAAGAATCCCATAAATTCATGAGCCTTGCCCTCCCAAACTTTCGCCGCCTCAAATGCGTAATCGCTCCTGCTTAGGCGCGGGAACGAGTTAATCAAAGGATTCAGCGACCTGATAATTTCATGCCCTTCGTTGTCATATACAACAAGGTCGACCGTGTTCTTTTCGTCCTTTTGAAAGGCACTTGCGTGCATTGCGATACCGCCTGGTGTCTGAGTTTCACGGACAATCCTCTCGTTAAGGTTTATTGTCTGTGTCGGAGTGAAGGTTACTGCGTACCTGTCCAATACATTTGCCGGGTCACGGAATGTCCACCCTACAAGCCTGTAAAAAGAGTTGAACCACTGGTCATCGCCAGAGTCTGCCTTGATTTTAGCTATTTCAATCGATGTAGCGGGACGGGCGCTGGTTTGGTTAAAGCGTCTGACAGTTACATTTGTAAGATTGCTGGTCGAAGTTATTGCCTGCAGCCGTGTTGTCTGGTCGAAAACCAAATCCGACCTTTCGATTTTACCGTTGATTTCGTAATCGACGCCTTCGTCAAATCCGGCAACACCGTACTCGGCGGTATAAACGAACGTGAGGTCCAAAGTAAGCGTAACCTGTTTTGCCTTCCACTGCGCCGTCAGAATTTGCTTTGCGTCCAGTACCTTGATGTTTTCGCCGGGCGCGTATGCATCTTTACCGTTGTCTGTCTTGTTGGATTTCCAGCCATCAAAGTCATAACCGATACGTGTCGGTTTTTCTGTCGGCACTTTTACGATCTCACCCGGTCTGCCCCTCATGACATTTATATCGGACGGGACAAATTCCCGACCGCCGGCAAGGTTAAACGCGAAACAAATTGTCGAATCCGACCACACAGCATTCAAAGTGTAAGATGTTCCCAGCGTCGAAGAAACTGTGTACTCCGAGCCTGCAGGATATATACGGCCCGGCTTTTCACTGGGAAGCGTTTCTTCCTGCCAGCCGATGAAACTCATGTTAGGTCTTATAAACATAGACGCAGAGGGCAGGAAAATCGTTTTTCCGGCGACTTTGGAATCATCCCATGTATATACGGTCTTGCCGGTTCCCTTGCGCTTTAACTGGCTTGGCATTCCGTCCTTGTGCCTGGTTTTTATGGCGTTGTCCGGTTTATCATCCGCATTGTAACTTATGTCGTGTATTCTGCGAACTCCATTATTGTAATAACCTTTTGATTGTATGCCTTCTGGTCCATAGTTGAATGTCAGTGTTATGTCTTTGGATTCCCAAACCTCGTAAAAAACTGTTGCCCAAAAAGGATGTATGGCTGCGGATTGAATGTATGGCTCTGGACTTGCCGCCCCGACCTTAACAGGAACATACCGCTTTGTGCTTCCGGCTTCAATTTGCTGCAAGGTCAATTGCCCTGCTCTGCCGCCGTTCTCGATACTATTCGGCAACCTGACCGGATTTACTCCAGTCAAATCATACAGGTCCCATTCGTACCTTACAAATCTTTCCAAGTCTCGGTCCTGAGGCTTGCCAAGCACTACATGTTCATCTTCGCGCCTGGAAATCGGACCGCTTTCCGTAATCTTGTTAAAACGCGCGTCCAGGAATCGGCTTTCTGAATCTTCGAAAACAGCAGGATACAGATACAGTTTATGCAAAACGCCTGTTTCTTGGAAAGTAAGGTATGCCAAAAGCGGATCCAGTTCGAAAGGTTCGAAAACCGAATATGTTCTGTCAAGCAGGTCGTTAATTTTTTGAAGTTCGGAGGCATTCAGTTTGCAGTCCTTCATTTGGTCGCGTCCCACGATACCGTCGCTTAGATATTTAAGCGGAGATTCGTTTTGAGAACCCTGATATTCGCGGAAAGCTATTTTCCAACCGACAAGCGCGCCGCCCCCCGTGTACCACAAGTTCGGGTTGCCCTGATCAGCCCATTTCGTAAAATCAACTGTTTTGCCGTAAAATTCGCTTGCCTCGTATCCTCCGATTCCGGTTTGGTTCTGAATTATATGAATGTCCACTTTACGATATTCCCACACAGCATTCAAAGCACCGTCGTACAATGCCGGCTGGAACGGTTTGATGAACTTTTCCGCCCGTTCGTCAAGCAAACTAAACGTGTATTCCTTGACACTTTCATTGTAAGACTCCAGTGTCCAGGTATTTTTGTAATAATAAGGATTTTTCAACGAGTCCAACCCCGGCTCGATGGAACTTCTGTCCGGTCCGTTGATCCAAAGATATGCATCATATCCGTTCAGGTCTTTGAACGTCCAACCTTGGAAAGCCGCATGGCCAGAACCGGGTGCAGGCGTCAAATTCCAATAGGCTTTGTATAAACCGTTCATCAACTCGTGAGTAAATCCGTCTTTTTCACCGTAACCAAGTTGGCTGTGCTGACCGTTCAGCAGTAACACGGGTTCGCCCTCGCTGAAGAAACTGGTGAAATACTGGGTTTCTTCCCAGTGCGCATACAGAGTAACGGACGAACTTAATTGTTTCGTTGACGTAATATTGTTTTTGCCGTTTGGCAAAATAGTTGCGGATGTTGTCCACCCAAGGAATGTCTGCCCCGGCTGGACAGGTATTGGAAGGTCAACTGTCGTTCGCGTAACATTCATGTTCGGCAGTTTTTCGCCATTTCTGGTATCAAAGGTTACTGTAAAGGCGCGCCCGAGATATAAAAAAACGCCGCCCGCCAATAATAAAAATGCCAATAATGTCAGAAGAGTAAGAAGTCGTCTCTTTTTCTTTCGTTGTTTTTCCTCTTGTTTTTCCACGTCTAAATCCTTTGCGGCTCCGTCAGGAGTTGACCTAGTATAAGCAAAAAAAAAAATAATTACAAACGATTTCGCACGTATTATTTTAAAACTTTGTAAAAAATTTTTTTAAGTATTTCTGCGTCCTGCGCCATTCTGCCGTGACTTTCACAAATAACCGTTGGATCCAGTCCCTTTTCGATTATGTACTGCGCCAGCGGTTCGAACGGCGGAGTGAAAATTTCCGGTGCGGTTTCAAAGTCGAGATGCCCCAGTTCGCCCTTGTTGCCGAATTTAATCGGCGAAAAATGAATGTGTACATTTTTCATCTTTTCCGCTCCGATAATTCCGGTGCAATAATCCATAATCGCGGCAATTGCACCTTCCACCCGAAGCCCGCCTTTCAAAAGACAGTTAATATGACCGAAATCCAGCGTCGGAATCGCACGCGCATGAACCGTGCAAATTTCGCAGATTTCCTTGTAGTCTCCTATCGCATGGAAGCGCCCCATTGTTTCAGGACATATCCTGTAATCAAAATCAATCTCAAGTTTTTCAAATACTTTCTTTAGGTTTTCTTTGCAATTTTCAACAGCTTTTCTGCGCGGAAGTTTCCCCTGGCTGCCGATGTGTACGACCAGGTCGCGTCCGCCCATAATCTTCAGCAATTTCAAACTTTTCTCTATATATACAAAACTTTTATCGAACTCTCGCGCAAGGTTGATAAAATACGGAGCATGCGCACTGATGCGGATACCATGTTTTGCCGCCTGCTCGCCGATTTCCCGTGCAGTGTCTTCTGACATGCGAATTCCGCGTCCGAAATTTACTTCAAGCGCAGAAAGCCCGCGTTTTGAAAGCCATGCAGGCGCCTGCACTGAACTTGTAAAGCCCTGCAGGTAAAACAACTCATCGTTGCCGCTTGGACCGAATCGTATCATACAACTAGTATGTCACTTTCCGACACTTTTTGCAAACTTTTTGCCGCGTTTATATCGAAACTGCCCACCCGCGTGCGCAAAATCGACGAAGCAATTGCAACCGTACCCAGCTTCAAGGCAACAAGCTTGGCAAGACTGCGGACATATGTGCCGGTCTCGCACTCGATTTCAACAAAGAATTTGTTTGCGGCGATTTGTCCCAGCAGTTCAAAACGATGAATGGTAACGATCCTAGTCGGAGGCGTGAAAACAACACCCTTACGCGCGAGTTCATAGGCGCGCCTGCCACTGATGTGCACCGCGCTGAATTTCGGGACTTCAATTTCGATGTCACCGATGGGTAAGGCTTTCTTGACCTGTTCGGCGGTCGGGATAATATCGCTTTTGGCGGTAACGGTACCAACTGCGTCCAAAGTGTCGGTTTCGACGCCGAACGTAAAAACGCTGCGGTATGTTTTGCTGCCGGTCGCAAGAGTTTGATTAAGTTTAGTTGCCTTGCCGCACAGCAAAACCAAAACTCCACACGCGTTTGGGTCCAGCGTGCCCAAATGCCCGATTTTTTTGATTCCCAGTTTTCGCTGTACCTGGCGCATAAAACTGAAACTTGAAATTCCCACGGGTTTGATAACATTAAGGATGCCGTTCATATCTCGCACTTCTTCTCGCGTCTTTGATTCGCCGGTTTTACCGATTACAGGCATTTCGTAACCCGCACAAGCAGTTCCTTCAAGACTTTATTATATTTTCCGCGAATGATGCATCCTGCCGCCCTTTTGTGTCCGCCACCACCATAACTTTCAGCAACCGCCGCCACATTTTCGCTGCGATGGCTGCGCATGGATACAACGAATTCACCTGGTTGCTTTTCGGTCAGGACTATGCCGACTCTGACTCCGCTTGCCTCGGAAGCATATTTTTTAAACTGCCACATATCCGAGGAAAGGTCGTACTTTTTTACAATTGCATAGGGAAGGTAAATAACAGCAACTTCGCCATTTACAAAGAACTTCATGTTTTTTAATGCAAATCCAAGCACCGGAATGATTTTGCGGTCATAAATTTTAAAGTTTTCATAGTTTATCATGTCGACATCGATACCGGTATCGATTAAGGCGGCGGCAACTTCATGAGTAAACGCATTCGTCGCATGCACAAAGCAGCCGGTGTCAGTAGCCACACCAGTATAAAGGGCTGCAGCAATCTCGGCGGTTATTTCGATTTTGTTTTCAATAAAAAACTCATATAAAATTGAACAAACGGAACCGCGCCCTGTATTTGCGACAACAACATCCGCCTTAATTGAAGTATTTTCGTGGTGATCCACAACCAAAAGCTTTTTAGCGTTGGCGCGAAGTTCTGCACACCTGCCTATTCTGTCGTCGTCGGTACTTGTATCCAGCATCACCAGCAAATCATATTTTTTCCAAGCATTCCCGCTGATATAATCCTTGCCATATACTTTGTCAAAGTCCTTCATATATGAAAAAGTTTCGGGGATTTCATCATCGATAAAAATATCGGCGGTTTTGCCCATTTGCAAAAACGCCAGCCGAAGCGCGACACAACTTCCTATACAATCGCCGTCCGGACTTATATGACCGATAATAGCGGCGGACTTTGCCCCTTTGATAATATTGTACATGTTACCGAAATTTGTCTTCATTTTTTCGTTTCCTTGATCTGGTTAAGCAACTCCTCGACACGTGCAGCATTTTCGCGGCCGCGGTCTTTTAAAAATTTGATTTTTGGAGTATGGCGAAGATTAAGAATTCTGGCTATCTCGCTGCGCAGGTAGCCAGCCGCGTTTTCCAAAGTTTCCAGTTGGCTGCTTATAAAAACTTTCGCCTCGGACAGGTCGGCGGAGGTTTGAACGTCCGCTATTTCCGCAGAAATCCCTCGTTCGGCGACATAGGACGCGATAATTCGATAGATGTCACTGTTGATGCGCTGAAGCCTGCGGTTATCCATAATATCCCCCCTAAAACTCGTATTTTTTGCCGTTGAAAATGATCGGTAGCTGGTTTATGCCGATGACTTCGAAAATATCGCCGACTTTGACGTCGACAGTGCCTTCAAGTTTAATTCCGCATTCGAACCCGGAAAGAACTTCTTTTACGTCGTTGGTTTTGATTTTCAAACTTTCAATTTTGTACTGACCGACCTCTGTTCCGCCGCGAAGCAATCGAACTTTACCGTTGCGCGTCACTTTGCCGTCAATTACCATACAGCCTGCAATCAAGCCGACTGAGCTGGATTTGAACAACTCGCGCACTTCTGCCTTCCCCTGATAAACGGTTTCAAATTTCGGTTTAAATTTTCGAACCATTCCTTCGGTAACAAAGTCAAAGATTTCATAAACGACTTTGTATTCGTGGATTTTGACTTTTGCGTTCTCTGCTGCGTGTTTTGCGGTCGGAGTGGTTTTTACGTTAAATGCAATCAAAAGTGCGTCTGCAGTTTGGGCAAGCGCAACATCGTTATCGTTTACCGCGCCGACTCCGCTGGAGATAACGCTAACTGCAACCTCGTCGCTTGTGATGTTTTCCAACGCCTGAATAATCGCCTCGACACTGCCGGAAACATCGCCTTTAATTATTACGTTAAGATGGGTTTTAGCCGCCTCCTGTAGTTTCGCAATGGCGTCAATGCCCGCTATGTCAATTTTTGCATTCGTTCGGCGGACTTGCTCCTTAACTTTGCGCTCGGAAACAACTTCTTTTGTAAGTTTTTCGTCAACTACGTACACAGCGTCGCCTGCACGCGGCACAACATTCCAGCCAAGAACAACAACAGGTGTCGAAGGACCGCCCTTTTTGATTGCTTTGCCGTTTTCGTCTGTCATACCGCGAACCTTGCCGTAAGCCGTACCCGCCAAAAGCGTATCGCCGATTTTCAAAGTACCCGACTTAACCAAAACGGTAACCATAGCTCCTCGTGTTTTGTCAAGGCGAGCATCAATAATAGATCCTTGCGCCTCTTTATTCGGATTAGCTTTGTAACCGTTCATATCTGCAACAAGGAGGATCATATCCAAAAGTTTATCAAGACCAGTACCAACAGTCGCGCTTATAGGAACAATTATTGCATTTCCGCCCCATTTTTCGGCAACTACGTTATGTTCGGAAAGCTGCTCGATAATGCGGTCGGGATTTGCACCCTTTTTGTCCATTTTGTTTATCGCAACAATCATAGGAAGTTCCTGCGACTGAATGTGTTTTATGGCTTCAATAGTTTGCGGCATGACTCCGTCATCGGCTGCAACCACCAAAATTGCGATATCGGTAAGTTTTGCACCGCGCGCACGCATTTTGTCAAATGCTTCATGCCCGGGAGTATCTATGAAGGTTATTTTTTTGCCGTTTACGGTGACCTGGTACGCGCCGATATGCTGGGTGATGCCGCCGGATTCGCGTGAGGTTACATTTGTTTTGCGCAATGCATCCAAAAGCGAGGTCTTGCCGTGGTCAACGTGTCCCATAACTGTAACAACAGGAGGTCGAGGTTCAAGACCTGCTTCGTCGGCAGCCCCTTTCTTGTGCCTAGCACGCATTTTTTCTTCGGAAGTCTGCCCGACATGCAATTCAAGCTTTATTCCGAACTCCATTGCAACAAGTTCCGCAGTTGCGAAATCAAGCGCGGAGTTAATTGTGCACATCTGCCCCAAAACCATGAGTTGCTTGATAATTTCAGCGGCTGTTTTGCCAATTTTTTCTGATAAAAGTTTTACTGTCGGATTGTGTGTGTTGATAACAATTGCAGCGTCCTTGTCGCGGACAACTGAGGCAGTACTGCTGTTTTCTTTTGATTTTTTGTTGCGGAACATGCGCGTAAGCATGCGTTCTTCGATTTCATGTTCTTCGATTATGCCGCGACGAAGTAAACTGCGGCGATCCATCGAGGATTTTTCCTCGCCCTCGTATCCCCTTTTCTTTTTCCCGGGTGCCGTGTTTGGCTTTGGGATAAACCGCTCGGTAGGTGCAGTTGAACCGCCGCCAAACCTTGCGCCCGCAGGACGAGGGCGGTTTGGATCAAACGGGGGTCGCGGGCGATTGTGGTCAAACGGAGGTCGCGGGCGATTCGGGTCAAAAGGAGGACGAGGTCCCCATGCAGCGGGTCTTGGGCGGTTTGGATCGAACGGAGGTCGCGGCCGATTGGGGTCAAACGGAGGCCGCGGGCGGTTTGGATCAAACGGTCTGCCGCCGTAAGTATTAGTAGGTCTTGCATTGGTTGATTGATTCGGTGTCCAAGTGCGGTGAGCGGTATAAGGAGGTCTTTGCGGCTGACCTGGTTGATGGTTTTGCGGCAGGTTTGAACGCAACTGCTCTGTCGGATGCACCTGAGGTCTTGGCTGAGGTTGAGGCGGCGCCGGTTTTGTTACTGCTGCTTTTGCCGCTTGAGCCGCTTGCTGCCGGCGTTTCTCCGCCAACTCTTTTGCCTTGGCATCAACAGAACGTTCTGCCGCCACACGCTCCTGTTCACGCTGTTTTATAAGGTCTGCATATTTTTTCTCGGTTTCCTCGCGGCGGACGGCTTCTTCGCGTTTGGCAAAGATTTCGGTACGCTGCCGGCGCAACTCGACCAAAATATTGTCCAAGGTAAACTTGGCATCACGTGCGCGCTCGCGCAAAGAGTCCAGCGAATTTTGTATTTCTGCCAGTTTTTTGATGCTTTCAAGTTTTGCACTTGGGCTTTTCTGTTCCTGCATTTCTCTCCTATTTTAAATATACTATTTTTCAGCGTATTTTGCAAGCATTTCGTAAATTTCATTACCAACGTTAGCTTTGAAACTTTTGTTCAGGGCGCGTGTTTTTATGGCTTTCTCCACACAACTCGGGCATACCCTGCAACCGCGTCCGTTCGAGTTGCCTTTTTCGTCAATGATATATTCCCCGCCGATTCGAGCAACACGTACAAGGGTTTCAGCCGGTTTAGACGTGCGGCATACGCAACATATTCTATTCGCCAAATTTATACTCCTCTGCAAATTTACTGTCTTCGTTAAGTGCAGTCTCTTCGGACTTGACATCAATTTTCCAGCCGGTAAGGCGCGCCGCAAGACGAACGTTCATGCCGGATTTGCCGATTGCCAACGAAAGTTTGTCGTTAGGCACAATAACACGGCAGGATTTTTCCGCCTCGTTTGCTTCGATGCGGATAACGGTTGCCGGGGACAGAGACGAAGCAACAAATTCCAGCGGGTCTTCGCTCCACGGAATGATGTCGATTTTCTCGCCGCCAAGTTCTGCAAGGACGTTGTTAATTCTGCTGCCCTTCGCGCCGACACAAGCGCCGACAGGGTCAATATTTGCAACTTCGCTGTGTACACAAATCTTGGTGCGGTATCCGGCTTCACGGGCAATCGCCTTGACAACAACCTCGCCCTTGCCGATTTCCGGAATTTCCAAATCAAACAAAGCGCGCACGAACTGCGGACTTGTGCGGGTTACGTAAATTTCGCCGCGTTTGTCGTCTTCTTTTAACTTGTGAATATAAACTTTCAAAAAGTCGCCGACTTTGAAAGTCTGACCCGGAATCTGGTTCTTTTCGTTGAGAACCCCTTCCAAGGAAGAGCCGGGTATCTCAAGATGCATGATACCCTTGTCGATTTTTGCGACACGCACGGTAACGATTTGGTCCTGGCGGGCGCTGATTTCTTCGACTGCCTGCTGACGCTGGGCATCACGAATTTTTTGCGTAACAACCTGCTTGACTGTAAGCGCGGCAACACGGCCGAAATCTTTCGGATCCTCCTCCTGTTCGATAACATCACCGACTTTGTAGGTTTTCTTAAGCTCGCGCGCCTCCTGCAGCGTAATCATTTTGTCTGGGTCAAAGATAAAGCCGCCTGTTCCATCCTCATTCGGTTCAACATCTATGTCGTTTTCGACAACAGTCTTGTACGACCAGACCTTAATTTGGCTTTTTTCCGGAAACAACTTCACTCGGGCATTCATTGCCTCGCCGTGCATCTTGCGGAAAGCAGCCGTCAAAGCCGCCTCCAAACTTTCCAAGAAAAATTCCTTCTTGATTCCGCGTTCAGCCTCTAAAACTTCCAGCGCCGCGAAAAACTCTTTGCTTATCATGATTACTCCTTTTATTCAATACCTAAACTTGATACGCTTAGGTTGTAACTTTGTCCGTTAGACGGATCCAGTTCTTCTATGATGCCGTCGACAGCGACACTCACCTTTTCGCAATCCTTGTGGCTGATGGGTTCGCCGCTTTTCGCCCGGATATAGATGCAAAGCTCCATTGTTCCGAACTCTTCCTCATATGTAACGTTAACCAGGTCATAGCCTAACAACTCGATTGTCGACCTGCACGCCGCCTTAACTTTTTCGATCATTACTTCCTCCTAAACTTAAAAAATGGACTTCCCCAGCCCATTTGTTTTATTATAATAGCACGCCTGTTTTATTATTGCAAGACTTTTTTGCAATCAAGGGTTTACAAACTGGCAAGAATTTTCTCCAGTTCATCCAAAAACACTTCGACTTCCTCAATTGTGTTATAAATCCCGAAACTGACACGCAAAACTTGTTTGGTTCTGGCTTCCGGAATACCCATAGCAAGCAGTGTACGGTTTTTCGATGACGCCTTGGCACAAGCGCTGCCCAGTCCGACGCAGATGCCTTTTGCCGAAAGTGCATTCAGAACAGTTTGTCCCAAAACACCTTTTGGAAGCTGGATATTGGTAATGTATGGATTCAGGTTTTCGCCGTTAATGCCGCAACCCGCCGGCAGACCTTGGATAAGTCTTGCGTGAAGCTTGCTGATGTGGTTGTAATATTTTTTTGTATCGAAGTTTGCAACCGCAGCGGCAAAGCCCAAAATCGCGGAGTTGTTTTCGGTTCCCGGACGATGTTCCTGTTGCGCTCCGCCAAGCATTATAGGTTTCAGTGTCACACCCTTCCGCAGCCACAACGCACCTATCCCCTTGGGTCCATAGATTTTATGAGCCGAGACAACGCAGCTGTCCAACCCTGAACTTGCCACGTCAAAGTTAAATTTGCAGAACGCTTGGACGGCATCGCAGTGGATGTGCGTGCGCGGATTTGTTGCCCTTACAATACGTACGACTTCCTCTGCATTTTGAAGCGTTCCGGTATCGCTGTTCACCATTCCAAAAGCGAAAAGTGCCGTGTTGGGCAAGATACGCCGTTTAAGAGCATCCGTGTCAATCCGTCCGTCCGAAAGCAATGGCACATAGTCAACTTCGAAACTGTTTTGCTTGAGGTACACCGAAGGCGAGTAAACCGAGCTGTGTTCGCCGGACGAAACCAAAAGCCGGTGCCGTGCGTTCGTGATTTTGCCAAAGACAACCATATTGTTTCCTTCGGTAGCCCCGGACGTGAAAACCAATTCCCCGTCACCGGAACCGCAGAGACGTTTTTTAATTACCTCTTTCGCGCGCTCGATTTCGCGCTTTACTTCTAAACTTGAACCATATGGCGCGGCAGAGTTAAAATACAGTTCACGCTCGGCACGTTCAATTTCTTTCTGCGCCGTCGCGCAAATTTTTGTTGTCGCAGCGTTGTCAAAATAAATTGTATCCATAGTTCATTATATACCATAAATGCGTTTCAAGGTGAATAACATTTCATATGGGGTCTAGAAGGTCTTTTGTACTGAAGTTCGCCGCAATCTGCCTTACGATTTGCGTATTGGCGGTTTCGTCACTGTCTGTAATGGCGGTTGTAACTCCGTTGGCGGACGCGAGGGCAAACTCCGACACGATTACGATAAACGCGAAATACGACTCTGCGGCGCATACGCTTGACGCAACTCAGACAATCAAGTACAAAAACCGAAGCGGCGATGCCCTTACAAGTATCAAGTTCCACATTTACGCCAACGCCTATCGGAACGGCGCAAAGTTCACGCCTGTAACTGCTGCCGAGATTTCCAAAGCATACCCAAGCGGAATAGACTACGGTAATATTTATATCGAAAAAATCCGCGTCGGACAAACGGAAGTGCCCGTCTTCATCGAAGGGGACGACCAAAATGTGCTGTCGGTGCCGCTGCTTGTCCCGCTTGCCCCCGGAAAGGCCGCGGAAATCCATATCGAGTACGTTGTGCAGTTGGCAAATATCGCGCACCGTCTGGGATGGACCGAAACTGTTGTTAACCTTGGAAATTTCTATCCTGTCCCCTGCATTTATGATGGCGGATTCTGGCAGACCTATCCGTACAGTTTCAACGGTGACCCGTTTTATAATGCGCTTCATAATTTTGATGTAACTTTGCAGTGCGACAGCGATTTCATAGTTGCCTCCAGCGGCACTCCGGAACGCCAAGCGCCCGGAGTCTACAATTTCCGCTCCAGCGCAATCCGCGATTTTGCAATGGTTCTCAGCAAGAAGTTTAAAACTCTCACGCGCAATGTCGGAAAAGTCGCGCTTGGTTATTTTTACCTTGACGATGAGGACCCGAAGCAAAGCCTGAACTGCGCAGCAGACACCATGCGCACATTTTCGAAAGTTTTCACCCCATATCCGTACAAGCAGCTGACCGTCGTTCAGACCGACTTTTTGCACGGAGGAATGGAATACGGTGAACTTGTTTATATCAGTTCTGACATTCTCCGCGGCGAAAGCTCCCGCGCCTTTCACAACCAGGTTATTACCCACGAAATCGCGCATCAATGGTGGTACGGCAGCGTAGGCAACAATCAGGCGCGCACAGCATGGATTGACGAAGGACTTGCCGAGTACAGCACTTTGCTGTTTTACGACCTAAATCCGCAGTACGCAACGCTGCCACGTACCGAGATGATAAGCAATGCCCGCGACAACTTCGCCGCCTACGCAAAACTGGTCAAGGGAATCGGAGGCACGCTTAATCAAGAAATGAACCGCGACCTGAACAGTTTCCGCTCGTCTCATGAGTATGTTTTCATGACTTATGTGCGCGGAATGCTGCTGTTCTGCGACCTTGAGATGCTGCTGGGTCGAAAGCGCGTCGCAGGCGCACTTCAAACGTTTGCCCGCGAAGCCCAGTTTACTTTTGCCACGCAGGAAAAACTGATAACTTCGATGGAACGCAGCACGAACGTTAAGCTTCGCACGTTTTTCGAAAGCTTCCTGTGCGGCGCGGAAAGTTTCTAGTCCGGATTCGCATACACACGATTTTGAATGTGCGATATGGTCACAAGGTTTCCTCTGGATATCAATTTCTTGTCGTACGCTTCTTGAAGTTCATAAAAAGTACCGTTCTTCCAAATTTGAATAGTCCTGCCGTCCCTATAGCGGAAGATTACCTTATCAATATAGTCATCCCACACTGTCTGCGTTGCCATAGCTTCAAACATAACTGCAACAGCACCATTATAAGTCCCGTAGTACTTGCTTATAACAACTTTATCAACAGTAACAGTCTGCCCTTGTTTCGCCAAATGTTGGACATATGACTGTTTAACCTCTTTTTCGACACTTTCAGCCAATTCGTTATCACTGCATCCTACCATAATACCCCCCATTATTGTCACCAGCATCAGCACGCCGACCAATACAAGTTTTTTCATTTTCAGTTCCCCACTTGTCTTTGTTTTTCGGTTTTTGCCATCTGGTAAAAGTTGTAACGTGCTTGCATATGGCGCGGAATCCCCCAAATCCAGGCAACGCCCAGCGTGAAAATCCCCGGCAGATACCACACCAAGAAATAATACAAGTCAAGGCGAAACATCCGAACCTTTTTGCCTTCCATTATTGATTTGCTTTTGGTAATTGCGTCTATAGGACCTTGCGAGTGGTCTTCTTGAATAATATAAAACGCACAAGAGTACGAATAGTACTTGATAAAAATAAAAACAAAACCCGCAATCGGAATCAAGAACCAAAGAAACAAAAACGCTTCCCTCATAAAAAAGGTACCAATGCACGCGCCGGGGCGTTTGAACCCCTCAAAGCCCGCACCAAATGCCGCTTCCTCGCGCTTGAACATGCGATGCTGGTTTGCAATCATTCCGTATTCCATAATGCCTGCAGCAAGTGTCAATATTACAATCATCGCAGCAACGAATAACAAGAATACCGCGATATGATCAATCAAAGCCTCGAACGTATTAACATTTGCAACCTCACCCGCCAAGTAAATCACAGGACCAGCCATAAGCGCCAGTAAAACCAATCCCCAAACCAACGTAATCAAGAACAGCATAATGATGTTTCCGCGTGTTTGTGCGGCGGCAGCTTCGCGTAATTCTGGATTATCCATTTTTACCTCACCTGAACTAGGTTATGCAAATTCGGCAAAAAAGTCAAACAAAAAAGGACTCCCGCAGGAAGCCCTTTTTTCCGTTTGAACTTAAATTCTTGCCGGACGTTTGTCGCCGATTTGAATGAAGTAGCGTTTTCCGTCTTTCGAGTTGCAATTTTTCAGAATTGTGCGGATAGCGTTTACAGTTGCGCCTTCTTTACCGATAACGCGCCCCATGTCGCCGGGAGCAACCTTCACAACAATTTCGACTTTTCCTTCTTCAGCTTCGTTGACTTCCAACTTTACCGAGTCCTCGTCTTCAACAAGTGACTTGATGATGAGTTCAATAACTTTAACCATGATTTTTTTATTTTCCTTTTTGTTTTTATATGTTTCCTGCTTCAACTATTTTGCTGCTTTTTTCGAGTCCTTTTTCTTCGCCTTGGGCGCAGCTGCTTTTGCATTAGCCTTAGGCTTGAATTTTTCTGCCGTCAGCACCCCTGCCTGTACCAATATTGCTTTTGCCGTATCGGTAGGCGTAGCGCCTTTTGCAAGCCAAGATTTAACAAGGTCTTTGTCCACTGTGATTTCAGCCGGGGTTACAAGCGGATTGACCGTACCAAGAATATCGATGAACTTGCCGTCGCGCGGAGCTTTACTGTCCGCAACAACGATGCGATAAAACGGATTCTTTTTATCGCCGAGCCTTGTAAGTCTTATTTTAACTGCCATCTTTTCCCTCCTTTTTTTCTTGATTTATCTTGCTGCTGTGGAATAATTGCTAGTCCAAGGCAGTTCAATATCGAATCAGAATCGCATCCCTTTTTTCATCTTTCCCCCGCCAAGTTGGCGCATCAAAAGTTTACTCTGGTCATATTGTTTAAGCAAGGCGTTTATTTCTTGTATGCTGGTGCCGCTGCCATCCGCTATTCTGCGCTTGCGGCTTGCCTTGATTTCAAGGGGGTTGCGGCGTTCGTAAGTTGTCATTGATTGGATTATTGCCTTGTTTCTGGCAATTTGGCGGTCATCCAGCTTGCCGCCCATTTTCACGTTTTTCCCAAGAGCACCGCCCATGCCGGCAAGAAGTTCATCGATGTTGCCCATTTTTTTCACGTTGTCAAACTGAACAAGGAAATCTTCAAGCGTGAACGAGTTTTCACGGAATTTCAACTCCATCTTTTTCATCTCTTGTTCCGACACGGCGTTTTGTGCTTTTTCAATTATTGTCAGAACGTCACCCATGCCAAGGATTCTGGAAGCGATGCGGTCGGGGTGAAACGCCTCGATATCGCCGATTTTTTCGCCTACGCCGCAGAACTTGATAGGCTTGCCTGTAACATAACGGATTGAAAGTGCTGCCCCGCCGCGTGTGTCGCCATCAAGTTTTGTCAAAAGCACACCTGTGATATCCAGTTTGTCGTTAAATTCTTTTGCGACATTTACCGCGTCCTGCCCTGTCATTGCGTCGACAGTCAATAGAATTTCGATTGGGTTTGTTTCTTTCTTGATGCTGACCAATTCTTTCATCATCTCTTCATTGATGTGCAGGCGACCCGCGGTGTCGATGATGACGGTGTCAAAACCGTTCTTAGATGCATGCTTAAGTCCGTTCACAGCAATTTTAACCGGATTGCCCTGCCCTTCTTCGTAAACCTCAACGCCCGCGGTTTTAGCGCCGACCCGAAGTTGTGGAATCGCAGCCGGACGGTACACGTCGCACGCAATAAGCAAAACACGCTTGCCTTGACCCTTCAGCATATGTGCGAACTTGCCGCAAAAAGTGGTTTTACCAGCGCCCTGCAAACCGCACATCATGTAAACAGACGGAGGTTTAGGCGATACTGTCAATTTTTCATTTACTTTTCCAAGAAGTTCAGTCAGTTCCTCATGAACGATTTTAATAACCTGCTGCCCCGGCGTCAAACTCTGCATTACTTGTTCGCCCGACGCTTTGACACTGACCTTGTTTATAAAGTCCTTAACAACCAGGAAATTAACATCGGCTTCTAAAAGAGCGAGTTTAACCTCGCGCATTGCCGCCTTGATTTCAAGATCGGTCAATTTGCCGCTGCGGGTAAGTTTTGCGAAAATATGTTTAAGTTTTTCTGAAAGTCCGGTGAATGCCATAAATTAACTGAATACCTCGTAAAGCGCAGTCCGTGCGTGCTCGTCGATGAAAGTTTTTTCAAACAAGTTGCGGATTTTTTCCTCGCGCGCGTAAACTCCCAGACGCTTTTCGTATTTTCGCAAGGATTTGATTGCCTTGTTTTCAAAATTCAAGACCGCCTGACGCGTAATGTTAAACTCGATTGCAATCTCGCCGAAAGAACAATCGTCTGTATAGCGGCGCAGTAATATTTCACGCTGACGCGGGGTCAGCAACGCGCCGTAAATGCGAAGCAGCTCATTAATCTCAAGACGTTTATCGATGTTTGCCATGTCAACCCTTTAAAGTTTACAGACACAGTATATCAGGTCGATTCAGAATGTCAACAAGTTTGTGACAATTTTTCTCCGCGGATTTTCGCTTGCCTTAAATATTCGAAGGCGGTCATGTCTTTGTAAGGCTGGAAGTCCCCAATCGTATCTTTATGAAGTTCAAATATGAAAACGCCTTTGTATTTGGCGGCGGCAACGCTTCCAAGCACTTTTTCAAAGTCGATTTTGCCGTCGAAAGGCAGCAAATGCAAATCGCGCGTCCAGTCCATTCCCAATTTCCAATCCTTGAAGTTATCGTGTATGTGTACGGAAATACAGCGATCCCAGTACTTTTTCAAGTAATCGGTTTCCGGGTTGTACAGTTGGTTGTGCCCGCAGTCATAACAAAGCCCCAGAAAGTCCGATTTGATGTTATCAAGCAAATAAAAGATGTGTTTTTCGTTAAGGCCGTCTGTGTTTTCAATCGCAAGGCGAACATTGCATGCTTCCGCCGTTTCCAGTATTTTTTCCACGCTGGCAACGCCCTGTTTGTTCGGACCGAGGGCTTTTGCGACAGAACTGCCGTCGGTAACATGCATGACTGCAATCGGAATATTGCATTTACCGCAAATTTTTATTTCGTTAACTGCCGCCTCGATTGCCCATTTGTTTTCTTCGCCGATTGCCCACAAAGAATTAAGTATCTCGGATTTTGTGTTAAAAATATGAGCGGACGTGATATAAAGACCCAATTTCCGGGCAAACATCGCGTTTTTTTCAAGGTCGCCAGATTTTCCCGAGAGCATAACATTTTCAAACCCCGCCGCCTTAATCGCGCGTAAGGTATCTTCCACATGTCAAGAGGAGGAAAAAATGAGCGTTACAGTAAAATATGGGAAAACAAAGTTACACAAATTGAATGTGCAAGAACACTTTGCGAGTGTCTGGGATGGGAAACTTGTTGGAGATTACACATCCATAACAACTTTCCAACCGGGAACTACACATAAAGGCAGAACAGCGAATGTTATAACTGAATGTGGAAAGAAAATTATAACTGATTTAGCTAATGTGATTATATCCAGTCAAGTTGATGAAGACGACAAGAAAGTCGTTGATTGCGTCTGCAAAAAGTGTTTTCCTGACCAAGAACCAACAAGGTAAACCCAAGAAACACAGAATAAAAAACCCGAGAATTCAATTTCGGGTTTTTTGTGGTGCTTTATTTGTTATTCAATCCCCACCAGTCCTTTTGCAAAATCTTCGGCGTCGAACGGAAGAAGGTCGTCGATTTTCTCGCCTACGCCGACAAACACAACCGGGAGGTCGAACTGCTGTTTTATTGCGACAACCACGCCGCCTTTTGCGGTACCGTCAAGTTTAGTCAGGATAACTCCGTCCAAGCCCACTGCGTCATTGAAATATTCAACCTGCGAAAGCGCATTCTGCCCCGTTGTGGCGTCCAGAACAAGGAGTTTTCTGTAATCGGCGTCTGGGTGCACGCGCGCAACCACGCGGTCGATTTTTTTCAACTCTTCCATCAGGTGCGCTTTGTTGTGCAGGCGTCCGGCAGTGTCGATAATTGCGATATCATCATTTTTTGCCTTTGCCGAATTAAGCGCATCAAAGACAACGCTTGCCGGATCCGCGCCTTCCGTGTGTTTGACAATGCGAGTCCCAGCGCGGTTCGCCCATTCGGTTAACTGCTCGCTTGCCGCTGCCCTGAAGGTGTCCGCCGCCGCCAAAAGAACGGTTTTCTTCTGCGATTTATAATAGTGCGCCATTTTGCCGATTGCCGTGGTTTTGCCCACGCCGTTGACGCCGACAATAAGGAAAATCGTTGGAGTTTCCGCAGCAATATTTTCACTTGAACCCAGCAATCCGGCAATACTTTTTGCAAGCGCCGTTTTAAGCTCCTCCTGAGTCTTTATCCCATGTTTTTTGGCGGTATGTTTGATGTCGTCGATAATGCGTTCCGAGGCTTCCATGCCGATGTCTGCGACCAGCAAAACGGCGGTCAAATCGTCGTAAAAATCGGCATCAAGTTCTGTACCGACAAATATCGAGGCAATGCCGCTTGTAATCGCAGTTGCAGTCTTCCTGAGGCCGCCGAATAATTTCTTGAAAAAACCCATGCTCAGCCCACGCTTTCTTCCCACTGGGCAAGTTTCACTGACACGAGTTTTGAAACGCCCTTTTCCTCCATGGTGACGCCGTAAAGGTTATCGGCAAGTTCCATAGTCGGCTTGCGGTGGGTAATTACGATAAACTGCGTAGTCTCGGCGAATTTTTGAAGGTATTTTGCAAACCTGCCGACGTTGGCATCGTCAAGAGCCGCCTCGATTTCATCCAAAAGACAAAACGGCATCGGGCGAAGTTTTAAAATCGCAAATAAAATTGCAATTGCGGTCAGGGCTTTCTCGCCGCCCGACAAAAGGGAAATATTTTGCAATTTTTTTCCCGGAGGTTCGGCAATTATGTCTATGCCGCTGTTCAAATAATCGTTCGGGTCGGTCAGAACCAACTTTGCATTGCCGCCGTTGAACAGCTCGCGAAATACAAATTGAAAATTATGGTTGATTTTATTAAAGTCTGCCTTGAACTTGGTTTCCATTTCGCCCGACAGGTCTTTGATAACTTTTTCAAGGTCGGTTTTGGCCGCCGTAAGGTCGCTGACCTGTGTTGTATATTCGTCAAAACGCCCTTTGCAACCTTTGCTGTCTTCGATTGCGTTAAGGTTAACCGGCCCCAGTTTGTTGATTTGTTTCTTCAGTTCCGTAATTTCGGGAAGCGCCTTTTTGAAATCGAAACCCTCGTCGCGGAACATATAGCAACTGGAATAGTTTAAATTATACTCGTCATAAATACGCACTTGCATATTTTCCAGTTCGGAATCAACCTTGGACAACTGCACCTCATAACGATAGTACTGCTCCTGCGCGGCACCTGACAAGGCAGTGATTTCACTTCGCTTTGTTTCGAACATGGAAATTTGCTCGCGCATTTGTTCTTTTTTGGTATCTGTAAGGGACAGTTCGGTTTTTGCGGCGCCCAGTTGTTTGACTTTTTCCTGATAGATGCGCTCTTCATTTTCAGAAATGTTTGCGCCCTGAGTCTGCTCGATATTTTTTGAAACCGCCCCCAGAGTCGCGCGTTTGTCGGCGATTGCTTTTTCAACCAAAAGAGTGCTGTTGACCAGCGCAGCAATTTTCTGTGAACAATTCACGGTTTCCGCGTCCAACGAGGCAAATTGAACCTTGATATCGGTAAGGTGTTCCCCCGCTGTGGCAGAGGCTTGTTTCAACTGACCGATTTCATTGCGGGAACTTTCACGCCCGGCAGAAACTTCCGCCGAAACTTTATTAAAAGCATCCGCCAGACTTGTGATTTTGACTTCCAAGCCGGCAAGTTCTTTTTCAATCTGCGCCAAGTTGTTTGTGTGCCACAGATTGTTGTTCAGTGCGTTCTTTGATCCACCCGTTATGGCTCCGCGTGTTTCAATAACATCGCCGTCAAGAGTTACGATTTTAAAGCCGTATCGTGACGACTGGGCAAGCGTAATCGCAATATCAAGGTTTTCTGCAACAACGGTGCGCCCAAGCAAGTTTTCGATAACCGGCGCGACATCCTTTTTGTACCTGATAAGGTCTGCCGCAACGCCCAAAACTCCGCGGCGACCGTTAATCATTAATGTATCCAAAGTTTTACCCGGACCTTTCAGCGCAGCGCTTGTAACGGGTAAGAATGTTGCTCTGCCCCAGTTTTCGCGGCGTAGGATGTCAATAAGTTCCTCGGTTGCATCCTCGTCGCGTGTAACAATGTTCTGCGCGGCGGCACCAAGGGCGACTTCAATGGCGGTTTCCAGTTTCTGCGGCACAGTTATAAGGCGCGAAACAACGCCGATGATGTTTTTGGAAACGGCGCTGTTATCTTTTGCAACGTCCAGAAGTTTTCGCACACTGAATTTATATCCCTCGCCTGATTCGATAAGGTTCTGGATTGTTTTCTGGCGGGCAAGCAACTGGGCGCGTTCCAACTGGGCGGCATGAATTTCTGCCTCAAGTTTTGCCTTTTCGCCGGAATCTTCGCCATAAGCACCGTGTTCCGCCTGTGACAGTTTTTCAACCGATGCAGTGTACGCGTCATGCGCGGTTTCCAACTCTTTTTGAAGCTCTTCGCGCCGTGCCAGCAATTCTGCATGCAAAGTTTTATTAAGCGCAAGGTTTTCGCGTTCCTGCTCTAACTGATCTGTCAGGTTTTCGATTTCGGTCTTAATCGAGGCGTCCTGCTCGGACAAGATGATGATTTTTTCCTGCACAAGTTTCTTTTCCCCGCTGGCGCGCTCTAACCCAAGCGAAAGGTTCAGAACCTGTTCGCGGATGCCTTCGGCTTTTTTGTCCAAGAATGCAATTTCGTTCATTGCGCTGTTGCTTTGGTCCACAACGTCCTGAAGCGCAGCCTGGTGACTGCCAAGTTGCCCACTGAGCTCGTCAAGTCTGGACTGAAGTTCCGCTTTGTTTGCTGCCGCGTTATCATACTGGTGAATATAGGCGTTAATTTCCAAATGTTTAAGCCTGTCACTGAAGCAGACGTATTTTTCCGCCGCTTCGGCTTGTTTTAAAAGCGGGCCCAAACTGCGCTCGATTTCCGTAATGACGTCCGTAACGCGCGCGATGTTTTCCTGCGTTCTTTCCAGCCGGCGCTCGGCTTCGATTTTGCGCTCCTTAAACTTTGAAATACCGGCGGCTTCTTCAAAAATGCCGCGTCGGTCTTCTGGTTTTTTGTTGATAAGGTCCGCAACCTGACCTTGCGAAATAATTGTCAAACCGTCGCGGTCAATACCGGAATCATGCAGCAGATTTGATATGTCCTTGAGGCGCGCCGAGCTGCGGTTTATAAAATATTCGCTCTCGCCGCTTCTGTAAAGCTTGCGCGACAGTACAACTTCGGAAAAATCAACGGGAAAAGTCTTGCTTGCGTTATCAAAAACCAGCGCAACCTCGCAATACGAAAGCCCGCCGCGTTTTTCCGTGCCTTTGAAAATTACATCCTGCATATTTGTGCCGCGCAGGGCTTTGGACGACTGCTCGCCCAGCACCCACCTGATTGCGTCCGCAACATTAGACTTGCCGCACCCGTTAGGTCCGACGATACAGGTTATTCCGCCCGTAAAATCAACTTCCAACTTATCCGCAAATGATTTAAAGCCGTATATTTCGATTTTCTTGAAGACCATATAGACCCATAGTATCACTTATCCCCAATAAAACCAAACGATTTTAATGAGATTGATTAATTTCAGCCGCTGCAGCAGTTCCCGGAGTAATTCTCATTTGCCGCCGCCAGCAATTTTTTTTCTTTTTCATGTGTTGCTTTGTCGTAAACCAGTCCTTGCCGGATACTTCTTACGTACATTGCAAACATGTCAAAAATCTCTTTTTGTTTTGCCTCGGGCTGCTTGCTAAGGTCCATTTTTAAATCTTTAAAAGGAGAACCATAGGAAACGAGACCAATATAGCCAGTCTGTCCCCCATTCGACAATCTGAAGTCACTGTACCAGCCGCCAACTTTGCCGGCTTCCACTCCTTTTATCCCTCCGACGCTCAAAGATACTTGTTCGTCTTTCGTCACAAGATAAATAGTACTTTCTTCCAAGTTTTCCTTCGCACTTATTTCTCGGGCTTCCGTAAATGCCCTTGTCCATATATATTCCCCGAGTTTCACGCACGAATAGTATAAACTTCTGGGCTTCCCGCCCTCTGTTCCCGATGTAAGCGTTGTCTTTTTCGCGTCCATTTTGCGTCCTCCCTAAATATATAATAATACAGAAATTATACGCCTAAACGGCAGCCGGTGTCAATAGCGAGTTTGCACTCATAAAAAGTTGTTGTATTTTACGTAAAGTTTGTATATAATAATTACAGCAAAAGCGAGGTGGGAAAATGGGAATCATAAAACCGATTTCGGATTTAAGGAACTACAATCAGGTGCTGAAAGACTGCGTTGCGAATTCACCGGTATATTTAACTAAAAATGGACGCGGACGTTATGTGCTTGTCGATATTGACGAATTCGAGAAAATACAGGCGGAAGTGGCGTTGTTTGCCCGAATCGCAGAAGCAGAAATGCGCGTCCAAAACGGCGAGGAAACTTTGACAATGTCAGAACTAAAACGTAGACTTGGAATAATATGAAAAAACTGCTTGTTATCAACCCGCAAGTATACGATGATTTAAGTGCAATCAAGAAATACATTTCAAAGGACAATCCGCAGGAAGCCGAAAAAGTCGTTCGGGCAATTTCGGACAAAATCGAATCGCTAAGCGAACTATCCGAGCGCGGCGCAAACTTGCAAAACAAAACTCGTCAAAAGACGAAATACAAATTTATTCTTGTGCTAAAAAATTACGCAATACTTTATTACACAACAGCGGATACCGTCCACGTAACGCTTGTTATGCACGCCGCAAGAGATTTATCGGCGTTAAGGTTAATAAACCCGGAAAACTAACCCTTCTTCTTTGCATTCTGCTCCTCGACCATTTTGTTTATAAGGTCACTGTGTTTTGCAAGGATATCTTTTATAACAGTTGAAAGGTCATGGCGGGCGACATTAGCGGCAACCAAAATTGCGTTTTTGAACGCGCGGGGCGAGGCATTGCCGTGCGCCTTGATAACAGGTTTCTTGATACCAAGCAAAGGGCTGCCGCCGGTTGCATCTTCGTGCATAGTTGATTTCATTTTTTTAAACCCCTTGCGCAGGAACAGCGCACCGAATTTTGTCAGCAGCGACTTGCGGCAAATTTTGCTGACCTTGCTGCCCATAACCGAGATTGCCCCTTCGACGCTTTTCAAAACTACGTTACCGACAAATCCGTCACAAATCAGAACATCGTAATCGCCGCTTATAGCATAACGGGCTTCCATATTGCCGACAAAATTAAACGCGCCGCGGTCCGCAAGTGCTTTCATAATCGGAAAAGTATCGTGGGTTAACTCGTTACCCTTGGCTTCTTCCGTGCCTACGTTTACAAGTGCCACACGCGGTTTTTCAACGCCCAAAGCGATGCGCGTGTACGCTTCCGTCATCAGGGCAAAGTGGACAAGGTTAACGGCTTTGCAGTCCATGTTTGCCCCGGCGTCCGCAAGCACCATCTTGACATTATCCAGTTTCGTCGGGATCCACGGACAAAGCGTTGGACGCGAAACACCTTCGATACGTCCGATTTTGAAAAATGCACCCGCCAAAAGTGCGCCGGTTGAACCCGCCGAGGCAAAGCCTTTGTATTCGTCATCGTTTTTAAGTTTTTCAAAGGCAAGCATCATAGAAGTATTTGTTCTGCGGATTGCCTGCGTTGGCTGTTCATCGCACGAAATGTTTTCGGTTGTGTGAATATATTCTACCCTGCCGCCCAGTTTCGCTTTTTCAACCACGGGTCTGGCATAGTTTTCATCTCCGACAAGAACGCATGTGATTTCGGGGTTTTCGCGCAACGCCAAAATCGCGCCTTCCACCATATTTTTCGGGGCGGTGTCGCCTCCCAATATATCAACTAATATTTTCATTATTTTCTCCTTGACAAAAATGTCATCAGTATATATGATATCATCATCGATTCAAAGGAGCAACACAAAAATGGCAGTCCCAAAAAAGAAAACATCAAAATCGCGCCGAGATAAACGTTGCGCGCATAATTTCAAGGCGCACGCAACAAGTTTAACCGAATGCACGCAATGTCACGCACCTGTCGCGCCGCACACCGTTTGCAAGAACTGCGGCAATTACAAAGGCACGAAACGCATTGAAACAGCCCAAGACAAAAAACGCGAAAAGGAAAAAAAGGATGCCTAGGCACCCTTTTCTTTTGACCTCAGCCTCTAGTTGTAAATATTTGTCGACAATTGTTCGCCAGAGTTATTTGCAAAATCCGGACAGCGGGACTACAGTTACAAGTGCCGTAAACTTCCAGACTTCGACAGGAACAGGCACATTTCGCTAAAGTTTTACAAAGCACGCTGCGAATTAAATATTAACATGTGTGCAGGAGGTGTGTGTTAAGTTTTGAGCAAAGTTAAAGTTTTTCTTGACAGCGACAATCCGGAAAGTTTTGAAAGAATGGCAAGGTTTTTCAAACAGGAGGACATTGAATACGAAGTACAGACAGACGCCGCAAAGACCGTGCAAAGTTTCATCGGCAACAACGAGGCAAACCACGGCGGTCACAAAAAAATCGACGAACGGATTTCCAATATTTTTATAACCGTCGGCATTCCGGCACATATAAAGGGATACCAGTTCCTGCGCGAGGCAATCAAGCTTGCGGTGGCAAACCCGGGGATTATCAACAGCATTACAAAGCAGCTTTATCCGTCAATTGCTAAGGCATTTGCAACAACGCCCAGCAAGGTCGAACGCGCAATCCGCCATGCAATCGAGGTCGGCTGGAATCGCGGCCGCGCCGAGTCTGTAAATGACATTTTCGGGGTGAAAGCTTTCGACCGTAAAGACAAGCCCACGAACGGCGAGTTCATCGCACTGGTTGCAGATAAAATGTTGCTTGAGGGGGCGTAAACTCTGCGGGACCGTATTGACTTTTAACCGATTTTATGATATTTTTGCGGCATGACAGACGTAGTGATATGCAGCGGACGCGCAGGAGTTGGCAAAGGGACTGCGATGCGCAAACTTGCCGAAAAAATCGGATTTAAATATCTTGATTCCGGTGCGATTTTTCCGCAGTATTGCTGTTTATTTTCAAGACCAAGGGATAAACGAACAAAACGAAGTTCAACGTGCTAACGCTTTAAATAAAATGAACTTGACAGTTGAGTACATGGGGAAAGAGCCGCATATTTTCTTGGACGGGAAAGACGTTACAAACCGCCTCCCGCTGCAAACTACAGAAAGATATGTATCCAAGGTATCACCGTTTCCCGATGTACGGCTGAGGGCATACGGAATTTTGAAAGGAATCGCCTCGACAGGCAATTTTGTTGTCGACGGACGCGCTATGCACAAAGTATTTACAAATCCCCTTGCCGCGTTCCGCTTGGAAGCCGAGTTCGAAGAAAGAGTAAGGCGCATCTTTCTGAGGGCAATTGCAAACGGCGAAAACGTGACATACGAAGAGGTATATGCTGATGCAAAGCAGCGCGAGGAACGCGATCAGAAAAACGGGAGATTCGAAAAATCTCCGATTGAAACAGTAATAGTCACAACCAACATCACCGCGAACAAAGTTTCAAAAATAATGAAAAAGCACCTCTTAAGAACTCAGTCGGAAAGTTACAAACGCAAAGAAACCCGCGAGAACGCTTGCCAACTTTAACTTTTTAAAATAAAATACTTAGTTATGTGGTTTTGGTTTTTAGTAAAATCGATTTTATATATTCCGTTTCGGATAATCTTTCCGACACGCATCATAAATAAAAAGGAACTGAAAAAATACCGCGGAAAAGGGGTTGTGTTTTGCTGTAATCACCGCAGCTACACGGACGGCGGGGTTCTGTATTTCCGGTTATGGCGCAAAAAACGATTCTTGGCAAAGCCCGACCTTTTTAATACGAAATTCAAAAACGCAATGTGGCGCGGGCTTTCGTGCTATCCGGTTGAACGCGGCAAAGATTTGTCTTTGATTAAATACTCGATAGAAATGCTGAAAAAAAAACATGCCATAGTAATTTTTCCGGAAGGTATGCGTGCGTTCAGCGCAGAAGACGCCCTAGCCCTCAGAAACGGCGCGGCAATGATTGCGATAAAGGGCGGCGTACCGATTGTTCCGATGGTCCTGAAGCGCACTCCTCGCCCGTTTGTTCCTAACGCGCTGAAAATCGGAACAGCAATATCGACCAAGCAATATCAAGACAGGAAACTTGAAAAAGCCGACTTGGCGGAGCTTTCCGGCAAAATTCAAACTGCCATGGCAGAACTTTTGGACGGCTTCGGCGTTGAACGCAAACCGAAATGGTGGGAAAAACAAGAAAGTGAGAAAGTGCGAGGCGTTGTAATCCAAAACGATAAGGTCCTGCTGATGAAACGGACTCAGAACGGAAAAGACTGGTATATGTTCCCAGGCGGACACATTGAAAAAGGGGAAACCGCGCGCGATGCTGTTGTGCGCGAAATAAAAGAAGAATCCGATGTCGAAACTTCGCCGATACGCTTGCTGTACAAGTGCAAGTTCAAAGATGTTCTGGAAAGTTTCTTCTCCTGCTCTTATAAAAGCGGTGATTCCAAAACGATGGAAGGTGACGAGTCTATCCTTGTCCCCCTGACCGAACTCAAAAACCTGGACTTGCGTCCGCACGCTGTCCGCGACCAACTTTGCAAAGACATAAAAAAATACGGCGTCACAATCCCCCGCACTCCGAAATATGTGAAATGAACCTTTCAACAGTCTGTTTGATATTCAGGTTTGTGTCGTCAATCACAATCGCCTCACGAACCTTCACAAGACCGCCCTTTTGGGTGTCGCGGCGGTCGCGCTGTTTGATTTGTTTAAGGATTTCTTTAAACGAGATTTCCGTCCCCTTGGCTTTTAAATCGGCTTGGCGGCGAAGTGCGCGTATTTTGACATCCGCGGTCAGGTAAAACTTGTATTTGGCGTTCGGAAGCACAACTTTTGCAATATCGCGCCCCTCCAGGATGAAGCTTTCCGCCTTGGCGATTTCCTGCGCCTGCGTAACAAGGAACTTTCGTACAGCAGGGTAAGTTGCGATGATGCTTGAATCCCGGCTTATGTCGTTTTCGCGCAAACTTGGCGTAACATCTTTGCCGTTTACCCGCACCTGCGTTATGCCGTCAGTAACTGTCACATCCATCTTAAGGGCTTCCAGGGCATCTGTGACAACTGTTTCGCTTTTCGCATCTAATCCGCGGTCTCGAATGTACACCGCTGTTGCGCGGTACATTGCGCCGGTATCAAGGCACGGAATACCCAGCCTCGCAGAAAGGGCGCGCGCAACTGTACCCTTGCCGCTTGCCGTGGGTCCGTCGATGGCAATGTGAAAAATGTCTTTCAAAGTTTCAGACTCGCTTTCCGTAAAACCTGAATCGACTTGTCACACGTCAAGTCAAGCTTAAGCGGAGAAACCGTGATAAAACTGCGCTTAAGCCAATAAAGGTCACCCTTTTGATCCAGCACGTCCAAACCGAATCCCATGCGCGGAGTTTTCAACCAATAAAAGGTCAGACAGAAAGGGTTGACCTCGCAATTGTATTTATTATCAACAAGTCCGTCCGTCACATGAGTGTACTTGACGCGGCGCGACGAGAATTCGGTAGGAAAATTAACGTTCAAAGTCACTCCGGTTTTCATCAGCTTCACAAGCCCCGGCAAAAGCTTTACAAAAGCCGATGCGACTTTTCGGAATTCCGCTTCTCCTTTGGCAAGAGTCAAATTCGCCGAAACTGCGATGCTTTTGATGCCCTGGATAGTGCCTTCAAGTGCTGCAGACACAACTCCGCTTGACAGTATCGTTTCTCCGCGGTTATTCGAGCTGTCGATGCCGCTGATAATCAAGTCGGGTTTGCTTCTTAGAAGTTTATCAAGCGCCAAGGTCACGCAGTCGCACGGTGTACCGGTAACAGCAAAGATTTTGACCTTGCTGAGTTGTGTGAAATACTGGCGGACGCGTATCGGCGCGTTGCCGTTCGTAAAAGTGTGCCCAGCGCAACTAAGCGGATTTATCGGTCCGACAATGACAACTCGGTGACGCAGCGACAAAGCCTTGGCAAGTGCAATGATTCCGGGCGCGAAACATCCTTCTTCGTTAACCAACAAAATTTTCATTTCGGCACCGCCTTTTTCGCCTTTTGCTCGGCTGCCTTATATTTTTCCAGTTCGTCGTAATCGGTCAAGTCATAATTGATCGGGGTAATCGAGATAAACCCGTTGCTGAACGCGTGGGTGTCTGTCCCTTCGGCTCCCGCAGCCTCGCGCGACAGGTTTTTCGCCCAATAGTATTTGCCGCCTTTGTGGTCTGTGTTTTCCGTAAATTCGTTTATAAGACTGTCAATCCAGCCAAGGCGCGTATTCTTGATGCCTTTCAAGTCTTCGTATTTCGAAACGGCAGGAATGTTTATATTCAGGAAACTGTGCTTCGGCAAGTTAAGTGCAGCCAGTTTTTCAAGGTTCTTCTCGATAAATTTAACTGCGGGGGAACATTCTTCCTCGGTATGTCCGCCGACCTTCATTGGAATTGCTATACTGATTGAAGGCACTCTGAAAAACGCCGCTTCCATCGCCATACCGATGTTTGACGAACAAAAAATATCCTGCCCCATATGCGTTCCGTTGCCTATGCCGGCAATCACCAAATCCGGTCTGTCGTGGGATAAAATCTCGCCAAGGGCGATTGAAACTGCATCAGCAGGTGTCGCGTAAAACTCATACGCGTTGATACCTTCATATGCTTTTGTGTCCGCCGCCGATGTGTTCTTTAAAACGTCCGAGTACAAAACCGGATTTGCGCGTACAGGAGTTCCGGAATATGAAAACGCCTGCCCCTTATAGGAACTTTCAACAGCCATCGTCACAATTGTCACGGTGTTGTTTTTATTAAGTGCCGCCGCCAAGGTTTTAATCTCATTGCGACGAATGTTGCCAACATTGGCAATCAGAATCTTCATATTTAGAAGTTATTACTTATTTTTGGAAAAGGCAAACGAAATCTTGCGGTAAAAAATGTCTCCATTCGCCCGTTTTCAAGGTCCCCAAAGTCAAGTTGCCGATTGAAATACGCTTGAGATAAGTAACCGTCAAATCAACTGCCTCAAGCATTTTTCGAACCTGACGGTTTTTGCCTTCGCAGATTGTGATTTCGACAGCGCCGCCCGCTACTTTTACGTTTTCCGGCGGATTGTATCCTGCTCCGGCGCGAAGTTTCGATAATTGTTCGGCGGTTATCCGCTTGTCAACCGATGCGGCATATGTTTTCGGTATGCTGCTGCCCGGATAAGTAATTTTATAAGCAAACTCGCCGTCATTGGTCAAAATAAGCAAGCCTTCGGTCGCAAAGTCCAGACGTCCTACGGGAAAGACCCGTGCGTCAATACTTTCCAGCAAATCCAACACTGTTTTCCGCCCAAGCGGATCTTTGCAAGTCGTCACATATCCTGCGGGTTTGTTCAAAAGAATGTAAACCTTTTGGGGTTGACAGCTTATAAGCCTGCCGTTTACTTCAACGCGGTCCGCAGCGGCAATCTGGGTTGCAAGGTCGGTCACAACTTTGCCGTTTACTTTCACACTTCCGTCGCGGATTAACTCCTCGGCACCACGGCGCGACGCAATTCCGCTTTCGGCAAGATATTTATTGATTCGCATACGGCATTATATCGTATTCTTGATGGTTTTGGAAAAGAATTCTCGCAACATTTACAAAACATTGCACTCTGCCCGATATATTTCTTTTTCGTTCAAAGTAATTACAACTTCCTCTTTGTCAAGTTTGATTTCGATTTGGTCAAGCTCGGCGTCGGAAAGCGGAAAGAAAAAATCTTCGGCAGCAATAGCGCAGATGCCGTCGCAATCTTGTGTGAACCCGATAAAGCTGTCAACCGTTACAAGTTGACGGATCGGGAACTCTTCGGAAGCTGCAATCATCAAGGAAGCAGACTCCTCGAACATCGGACCGCAGTTCAGGACAACGCAAATTGCCGTCTGACCGTTTGCTTGGCGCGCACCGACAAAACAACGTCCCGCCTTCTTTGTAAAACCGGTTTTAATTCCGCAGCAACCGTCCAGCGACTTCAAAATTCGATTTTTATTGCGGAGAACGCGCGGATAATCAACTCCGTCTATTCGGGCATCGCGTGTTGCAACAATTTCCGTGAAGACAGGGTTTTTCATCGCGTAAGCACTTAACATTGCAAGGTCACGCGCGGTTGTGAAGTGTCCGTCTTCGTCCAAGCCATGTGGGTTTTTAAAACTGCTGTTTTCCGCGCCCGTTTTTTTGGCGGTTTCGTTCATCAGAGTTGCAAATGCAGCAATATCCGGACTTATCGCAAGGGCAAGGGCAACAGCCGCATCGTTGCCGCTGCGAAGCATAAGCCCCAGCAGCAATTCGCGCGCGGAAAGATGTTCGCCTTTTTTAAGGTAAATACTTGTACCGCTGATGCCGACCGCCCTGTCGTCGATTCTGAACTTTTCATCCAGACTTCTGCCTGCCGCCTCAAACGCTTCGATTGCCGCAATTGCCGTGACGATTTTGGTTGTGGATGCAAGCGGAACCGGTGCATCTGCGTTATGCTCGTAAAAAACTCGGCCTGTCGCAAGGTCTACAGTGCACATGGCCTTTGCGGATGTTTGTGCGCCGACCGACGCGCCGAAAACCTTGTGCGGACGCTGAACAGGAGGCGTAGACGCGATTGTTTTTACAGTTGCCAGCATTATCGCCGACAGGAAAAACCCAATCACAAGCAAAAGAGCCACAACAACCGCAGAAACTTTTAAAACTCTTTGTTTCTTCATGCAAGAAGTTTGCGCACATAAAACCATTACTATTCATAAGTAATCACATCAATATTAAAGGAGGCACAGAATATGTCTTTTTACAATGCGCGCGGAGGCGGAAACCGTCCGGGCGTGATAGAAGGAAACGCGCTTTCGGGATTGCGGCACCGCGTCGCCGTGTGTGTTGAACGTGTCCTGGACAGTTGCATAAAGCAGGAAACCGCCGAGCGGGCACGGCTGCGCCTGTCCGGAATAACGCCCGAGAACCCGCAGCCGCCTTTCAGGTTCACAAGCGCACAGTCATCGCAAGCGGAAGCCCAAGTGACGGACCTTACATTAACGCGCCTCGAGCGGCCGGATTTCGCGCGCGTAACGTGCAATGTTTCGATTCCGATGCGCGTTGACTTCGAGGACTCGCGCGGGGAAAAGTTCTTGGCAAGAACCAAGATGACTGTCGCCGAAGATGTTATTCTCTACGTCCCGCGCAGCAGCATCTTTCCGTTTGAAGTCAAGGCAACAGCATCAGCAAACTGCGCCGAAGGAAAAATAGTCGGAGAGTTCTCGCTGATTGCAACTGTTTGCTATACAATCATCACAAAAGTCACAGCCGATACCGATTTGCTTGTCCCCGCTTATGGGTTTTGCCGGATTCCGAGCGCGGTGGACTATACACGGGAAGAATGCAATGAAATTTTTGATTTGCCGCTGTATCCAAGCGGCAAGTGAAGGGAGGTAGGAAATGTTTAACTTCGGAGACGAAACCAGTGAACTGATAATACTTGGGCTGTTCGGATTTGGACTGTACGCTCAAAATAACGACCTTAATCTTGCCAACAACACGACAATTCTGCTGTTGCTGCTTTTCTTGCTGCTGGGGCACTCGGAAATCAAAGCACTCAGACAGGAATTTTGCTGTGCACAACTGCATCATGACGACGACCACGACCATGAACACGGACATTGCGGATACGAGCGTCCTCCGAATAACGACTTTATTGAAATCCGCCGTGGCGGACGCAGATGCTGCCCTACCAGGTTTTAGTTCGTAAATAATCGACAGCATGGGTCGCGGCACAAGCTCCGTCGGCACACGCAGTAACAATTTGGCGCACACTTTTTTCAATTACATCGCCTGCGGCATACACCCCCGGAATTGAAGTTTCAAATTTTTGATTCACTGTGATATAACCGCCTGCGGCAAGTTTAACAGCACCGCCAAGCAACTCGGAATTCGGCTTGCGCCCAATTGCAACGAATACTCCGTCGCATTTAATCTTGGCACCTGTATTGGTTTTGACTCCCTCAACCTTTCCCTCGCCAAAAATTTCCGCGACAGTAGTATTATGCAGCACTGTTATGTCAGACATAGCATTCACTTTTTGAACCAAAGTCGCAAACGCCGTAAAGTCAGGCAGGTTATTAATTACAGTAATGCTTTTTGCAATCCGCGACATGTAAAGGATTTCTTCCACCGCGCTGTTGCCGCCGCCGACTAAAACAATGTCTTTATCTTTGTAAAAAGGACCGTCGCAGAGGGCGCAGAAATGAACGCCGGCACCGATGAACTTGTCCTCGCCCAAACAGCCTATTTTCCGCGGAGAAGCACCGGTTGCAATAATTGCAGCTTTCGCGTTGACAGTTGCACTTCCGCATACAACCGTTTTTATGCCTCCCTGCAGTGACATGCTGGT
>Ga0123356_10000269_pt1 | contig 59524 bp, 57 predicted proteins | sample TergutEmb28metaG_2_FD_92546 | JGI IMG/M metagenome (GOLD analysis project Ga0123356, IMG submission 92546) | Embiratermes neotenicus P3 segment gut microbial communities from Petit-Saut dam, French Guiana - Emb289 P3 | ecosystem: Host-associated > Arthropoda: Insects > Digestive system > Gut ...
ATAATGGTTCTTCCCGTTGGTACTTCACGAGGAACGGTAATACGGCGATCTGCCGGAATTTCTACAGTTTGCGTAATAGTCATAGATTATATATAACATGAAAAAGAGCAAATTTCAAGAAGTAAGTCGTAAACCATGGAGAGTGCCGAAAGGCGCTCCCTTTTTTTTTGGGAGAATGTCCGCAGATTAACGCGGATTAAACGCGGAGGGAGGAATTAAAAAATTTTCATCTCGCAGAGGCGCAGAGACTCAGAGGCGTAGTACGAAAACTTTTTATTTCTCCGTGAAGGCTTGTCCAGCACCTAAGTTTTAGGTGCTGGATGAATGTACTCCGTGGTTAAAAATTTAAACGAATCAAAAAAATGGTGACTGACACCATTTACAAAATCATGTGTTCTTCATGTTCACCGTGAGCGCCGACAACTTCCTGAGTTACAGGGTTTACCAAGAAATCCATACTTTGACCATAAAAATACTTTTGCTTCTTCTTTTACTGATTGTACAAAATGTTAAAAAATAATACAATAAAACTTAGATGAAAAGATTACTATTACTAATTTTCACTGTATTGATTATAATCTCCTGCTCTCCAATAAAGGAACAACAGCAGTACATTACCATAGGCGCGCTTTTGCCGCTTACAGGAGAATCGTCGGACGAAGGTATACGCGCTTTAAATGGAATGCAGCTTGCAAAACAAAAAATAAATGAATCAGGCGGTATTTTGGGGAAAAAGCTGGATATCATTGTATTAAACGACAGAAGTGACGAGGATTATATTGTAAAACAATATAATCTTTTAAAAGAAAAAGGCGTTGTCGCAATCATCGGTTCAAGTTATTCAGATGTTTCTATAGCACTTGCCAAAGCAGCCGAAAAAGACGGTATACCGATTATTTCACCTACCGCTTCAAATCCCGAATTAACAAGAAATCGTCCGAATGTATTCCGCGTGATTTTTATTGATGATTATCAGGCTGAAGCTATGGCATACTTTGCATATAACATTTTAAATACCAGAAACGCATTAGTATTAAGAACCAGAAACTTCAGCGGCTATAAACGAGCAGCAGATGTATTTATTGAATTTTTTAATAAACACGGCGGAGATGTAAGCGTAGAGGATTTTTCATCCGAAGATGATATTTACAGGATTCTGTTAAACAATACAGTAAATAAACCTGATGTTATCTATTGCCCGGAAGATTATGTACTTGCAGCAAAAGCTATTAATACTGTTTATGAAATTGGTCTTGGCGGAACTTATGTACTGGGTAATGACGCTTATGATGGTATTTTATCTTATGTGTCCAATCATGAAGCGATGAAAAATGTATTTTATTCATCACCTTTTTCTTATGACGACCAGGATATGGAAATAAGAAGTTTTGTAACAGATTATCTTAACAACTTCTCTCAAATGCCCATGACGGGCGCTGCTACTGCTTATACTTGCGTATATATTTTGTCAGAAGCAATAAAAAAAGCAGGAAGTACAGACAGAAACGCGATTATTTCCGCTATGAAAGAAAATGAAATGGATACAATATTAGGTAATATTAAATTTGATGAAAACAACAATCCGCATACAAATGTTTATGTCATTCAGATAGAAGGCGGAATATATTCAACCTTTTTAAAATTTAAGTTATAATAACAGGGAAAACCATGCTGCGAAATTTCAAAATAAAAACAAGGTTATTAATATCATTTATGTTAATGGTATTTTTTACTTTGATTATTGGAATTACAGGTTACGTAAGCATTACTTCATTAAAATCACACACATCCAGAACAATTCAAAATGTAATAATTTTAACCGATATATACGATTACAACGCAATTATTAATGATAATCTGTTTAAAATGTTATATATCAGCGATATTAATTATGTTGATTATGAAATGCAAACTGTTAAAGAACACGTAAAAATATTCCTGGAGCATCTTAACGATTATCTTGAAAATCAAAATCAGTTCGCCGAAATCTTTACACCCGGAGAAATGCAAAATTTATTAAATCTATTGGAAATGTATACCGATACTTATATTCCTGTAGTAAATGAAATATTAATCTTAACAGAACAAGATAAAAAAGATGAAGCGCTTAGTGTTTACATAAACCGCTTTACTCCTATTTTTAATACATTTACATATTATATTAATGTCGGCTTTGAAAAAAATCTGGATTATTCACTGGATGAATCAATAAGAATTAATGATTATACATCTTTAAACGCATATTTAATATTATTCTTAATTTTATTATCATTGGCTGTTTCAATTTTTCTGGCGCTGGCTGTTACAAAATCTATCGCCGCTCCTCTTTCTCAGTTGGGTATAGCGGCTGAAAAAATTGCGCTAGGAGAACTGGATGTCAAACTTGAACAATCTGAAAGTAATGATGAGATCGCGCATCTTTCACAGCGATTTAAAGATACAATACAGCAGTTAAATCAGAACCAGCAATTAAAAATGGAAGCCGTAAAAGCTCAGCTGGAAAAAGAAAAAGCGGAAGCTTCTACAAAATCAAAAAGCGATTTTCTTGCAAGAATGAGCCATGAAATCCGCACACCCATGAACGCCATTGTCGGAATGGCGGAATTACTTTTGCGAAACAACCTTTCAGATGAATCACGCAGTTATGCAATGGATATAAAACAAGCGGGCGGTAATTTAATTTCTATCATCAATGATATTCTTGACTTTTCAAAAATCGAATCAGGTAAATTGGAAATAATTCCTGTAAATTACCAACTAGCCTCGATTGTTAATGATACAGCCAGTATTATCCATACGCGGCTTTTGGAAAAACCAATTCAATTTTTTATTAATATAGAAGATTCCATTCCAAATAACCTTATAGGAGACGATGTACGGTTTCGTCAGATTCTTATAAATCTTCTTTCCAATGCGGTAAAGTATACTGAAAAAGGACAAATAACTTTATCCATAAAAACAGAAAAACAGAATGATAAAACTATATGGCTAAAAATTTCTGTAACCGATACAGGTAAAGGGATTAAACCGGAAGACCAAATGAATTTATTTAACGAATTCTCTCAATTAGACGCGGTTAAAAATAGGGGTATCGAAGGCACAGGTCTAGGTCTTGCGATAACAAAACGGTTATGTGTTGCAATGGGCGGAAACATCAGCGTAGAAAGCGAATACGGAAAAGGCACTAAATTTACAGTTTTTATCCCTCAGAATATTCATTCGGCTCAGCTTTTTGCAACAGAATATATCCGGGAAGGCAAACCGGAATTTGCAAATAATATGGAAAGTTCCGGCATTTCAATATTCACTTATTCTGAAGTAAAAGTTTTACTTGTAGATGATATTTTATTAAATTTAAAAGTAGCTAAAGGACTTCTGACACCGTATAAGATGACAGTAGATATATGTCAAAGCGGCGCTGAAGCAGTCGAAGCCGTAAAAAATAATAATTACGATTTAATTTTTATGGATCACATGATGCCTGAAATGGACGGCATCGAAACTACAAAATTAATACGTGAATGGGAAAATGAGCAGCATAAAAGTACGTTTGTTCCTATTGTAGCGCTGACTGCCAATGCAATTACCGGAATGCGGGAAATGTTTATAGAAAAAGGTTTTAACGATTTTTTATCAAAACCCATAGATATTTACAAACTGGATGAAATTTTAAACAGCTGGATTCTTGAAGAAAAACGCAAGGATAAAATCGAAATCCAAATAAAGCCTGCCGCTGCCGCTGGTGCTATTGATCAAACGTTACAAAAAGCATTTTGTATCGATGCTCAAAACGCAATTATCACATTAAAGGAATCATTTTCAGAAAATAACATCAAATTATTTACTGTTACCGCACATGCCATGAAATCCGCGCTGGCAAATATGGGAGAACATGATGCCTCTCAAACAGCGTTCGCATTTGAAAAAGCAGGTCAAAATTGTGACATTGATTTTATCAATATCAATATTGAAAACTTTTTAACATCTCTTGAAAATTTGATAAAAAAACACGAAATACCGCAAAGCGTTATCGCAGATAATATAGATGAAGACACAGCGTACCTGACAGAGCAATTGCAGATTATTAAAACAGCCTGCATAAATTACGATATTGACGCAGCATACGCTGCATTAGATAAATTAAAAGAAAAAACATGGAATACAAAAACCTATAATATGATTGAACAACTTCGGGACAAACTGTTCATTTACAGTGATTTTGAAGGTGTTTTAAAACAGATAGATTTACCGGCAAATGATGAAATAGTAAAAAGTTAACGTTTTACTATTTCTGCCTTTTTTAGTGTATACAAGGAACACAAAAGTGATATAATAGAATCAATATGAAAACAATTTTTGTTGTTGATGACAGCGCTACCAATCTTGTAGCAGCGAAGAATGTACTTGCAGATAAATATAAAACATACACTTTACCGTCGGCTGCGAAAATGTTTTTATTTCTGGAAAAAATTACACCAGATTTAATTCTGCTTGATGTCGATATGCCTGAAATGGATGGGTTTGAAGCCTTATCTATATTAAAATCAAACGATAAATTTAAAAAAATTCCAGTTATATTCCTTACAGGAATGAATGACAGTGAATCAGAAAAACGCGGCATACAAATTGGCGCAGTTGATTTTATAGTTAAACCTTTTTCTGCGCCGGAATTAATTAATCGTATTGAAAATCATACTAAAATGTGATAAGACTATTGTAAACATGACAAGAAAAAAACAGCATGTATTAAACAGATTTATTATATTCTCTATTATTTTATTTTTGGTAATTCTTATTGTCGGCTGTTTTGCTTTTATTTTTTCCATGCGGCAGGTTATCAGAATGAGTAAAGGCGAAGAGCTTGCCCGAACGCTTGATTTAATGCGGATCGAACTTGAAAGTTCCGTAAACAGCAAAGTAATTGTTGCTGTTAAAATGGCTGAATCTCCGCTTATTATACGTTTCTTTTTAGACCCTACAAATAAAGAATTAGAGACAATGGCTCTTGAAGAAATAGATTCGTATCACGAAACTCTTGCAGGTAATATATTCTGGGTAAACAATAATGATAAATTATTTTATTTTGACGATATTACTCCCTATATTCTAGATCCAAACCTGCCGGAAAATTACTGGTACAACATGACTTTATATGACACCGATGTTTATAATATTAATATTAATTATAATCCTGATTTAAACATGACAAACTTATGGATCAATGCGCCTGTTTTTAATACAAACGGTATACCGCTTGGCATGGTTGGCAGCGGCATTGATATAACAGAGTTTATTACTTCTACCTATAAACATAACCTGGATAATATCGAATTATATTTTTTTAATTCTTTTGGAGAAATTACAGGTGCGACAAATACAGAATTAATTGTTAATAAAGAACATATAGAAAATATACTTAATATAGACGGTTTGTTTGCAGATGCAAGCGGTTTAAAACCGGGAGAAACAAAAATTCTTGATTCTATTAACGGCAGAGCCGCAATTAGTACCGTTCCGCTTTTAAACTGGTATTCCATAGCAATTCTTCCCGACAGTATAGACGATTTTAAAAACCCTGTTTCAATTGTATTCATAATAATGCTTGCGGTAATGGCTTTTGTTATTATTATTTTTAATGTATTCATCCGCAGGTTTCTAAAATCATTACGCGAAACTATGATATCTCTTGAACATGCCAAAAACGAAGCGGAAAGCGCAAACCAGAGCAAAAGCAGTTTTCTAGCTGTTATGTCACATGAAATCCGCACTCCGCTTAATGCGATTATCGGAATTGCACAAATCGAAATGCAGGATAGAGGTTTACAAGACGGTCAAATGGCGGCGTATGAAAGGATATACAGTTCGGGGAACAGTTTGCTTGGAATTATAAATGACATTCTTGATATGTCTAAAATTGAAACCGGAAAAATCGATTTTAATCCGGTAGAATACGACGTACCCAGCCTTATAAATGACGCAGTTCAGCTTAACATGATACGCATTGGTTCCAAACCAATAGAGTTTAAACTTGATATAAATGAAAACCTTCCGTCAAAACTTTACGGCGATGAATTAAGAATTAAACAAATTTTAAATAACCTTCTTTCCAATGCAATAAAATACACCGAAAAAGGATATGTAACACTGTCTGTAGACAATGAAACAACAGGCGGAGGCGTAATGCTGCGTTTTATCGTTGAAGATACCGGACAGGGATTTTTACCGGATGATAAAAAACGCATATTTTCCGAATATTTGCGTTTCAATGCCGTCGCAAACCGTTCTACAGAAGGAACAGGACTTGGTTTAAATATAACAAAAAAACTTGTAGAAATGATGAACGGTAAAATTACAATTGAAAGCGAATACGGCAAAGGAAGCATATTTCATGTAACAATAAAACAAAAAGTTATGGACAATATGCCTATTGGCGCTGAACTTGCGCAAAGATTATGTAATTTTTCATTCACAGGCGCAAGACACAGAGGTAAAATCCAAATCGTTTATGAACCTATGCCTTATGGAAATATACTGGTAGTAGATGATGTTGACACTAACCTTTTTGTAGCCGAAGGAATGCTTGCGTTTTATAAATTGAATATCGAAATGGCAGACAGCGGCTTTGCAGTTTTAGAAAAAATTAAAAGCGGCAAATCATACGACATTATATTCATGGATCACATGATGCCTTTAATGGACGGCATAGAAACTACAAAAAAACTGCGGCAAATGGGTTACACAGGTACGATTGTTGCATTGACAGCTAACGCTCTTGCCGGTAATGAAGAAATGTTTTCACAGAACGGTTTCAATGGATTTATTCCCAAACCGATTGACATTAAATTGCTTAATATAATATTAAACAGGTTTGTCCGTGACCGTTATCCGGAAGAAGCGAAAAAGTACAAACCGCAAAAGTCATTACAGCCTGATACAGAAATAATAAATCCAAAATTACTTCAGGTTTTCTGTAAAGACGCGCAAAAAGCAATTGTAACACTAAAAGAAACATTAAATTCTGTCTGTACAAATGACAATATAAAATTATTTACATCAACCGCACATGCCATGAAATCGGCACTTGCGAATGTTGGCGAAAAGGAAGCGTCTGTTTTGGCATTTACGCTTGAAGAAGCCGGCTTAAAAGGCGATATTGATTTTATCAATAACAACATAGAAAAATTTATTAAATCCCTGGAAGAAGCAATAAATAAATCTTCATCAATTCATCTCCAGCAAAATAGCGGTAATGCTTCAGTGCCTTTACTCGATCCTCTGTCAGAAAATATTTCTTTTCTTAAAGAACAATTAAAAATTATAAAAGATGCCTGCGTAAATTACGACGACGATTCGGCGTACGCTTCATTAGACAGGTTAAAAGATGAAACATGGAGTGTAAAAACTGCCGGTATTCTTGAACAGCTTCGGGATATGCTGTACATATACACCGACTTTGACGGAGTAGTTCAACGTATAGATGAGCTATTATCAGATTATACTTGATCGCAGTGTATCAAAGAGCAGCATTATTTACATCAGCAGATGTGATGCTCAGCTTGCCGTCGGCTTTTCTTGTAGCAACTTTTTTAAAATATTCAAAGTATTTTTTATCCATTAACGCAATATGAGGTAAAACCCAGTCTTTTAAAAATCTTGTAAAAGAAGAAAGCGTCAGCCGTTTTCCCGCTTCATAATCTTTTATATTTTCAACAACTGCAAGTACAAATGAATCGTGTTCTTTTTTATGTTCGGCATAACCGTCGAATTTGGTAGCAAGCATTAATTTTTCTTCTGTAGCAAAGTGTACTTTTACATACGAAACCGCATCATTTATAACCCTGTTAAAATAATTGTGTTCCTGAAGATCGTTACCGGTGACATGGTTAAACATTTCATTGACCAAAGCTACCAATTCCTTGTGCTGATCATCTATTAGTTTAATCCCGCAAGAAAATTTATCCGACCATGTTATTAATTCGTTTTTTATATCCATAATTTCACTCCAAAACAAGTTGTTTTCCCCAGGGAGGATTTGAACCCCCACAAGCAGATCCAGAGACTGCTGTGCTACCCTTACACAACCGGGGATAGTAATTCCATTTTATTAAAGCAAAATAAAAATGTCAATGTTAAAACACCCCTGGTGTTAAACCTGCTGATTACCTGCTTCCAGCTCTTCTTTTATTGCCGAATAAATCTTGCCGCAAAGAATGTGTTTGCGATCTTCAGTTGGAAGACTGGCAGTTTCTATTGGTTTTAAAAAGGATATTCTTACAGAGGTGCTTACGACACGTTTATTCTTTTCAAATATTACATAGCTGCCCTGTATAGCAACAGGAATAATCGGCGCTTCGGCTGATGTAGCTAGTTTTAATGAACCCGGGTGAAATGGAAGAAGTCCCCTGCCCTTTGAACGGTGACCTTCCGGGAAAATCAGCATTCCGCCGCCTGCCTTTATACGCTGAACACCTTTGTTAATCGTACGAATTGCTTTTCTGATATTGCTCCTGTCAATAAAAAGTCCGCCAAGCAGATAAATCCATATATTCAAAAATGGCACTAAAAGAAGCTCTTTTTTTGCAACAAAACCAAACGGACGGCCGCAGTAAGCAAGCAATAGAATTATATCAAAAAAACCGTCATGGTTACTGACAAAACAGACACTGCCTTTTTTAATTATATTTTCCCTGCCGCTAACCGTCACTTTACATCTGGCAATAAAAATAATCGAAAGCGCCCACCATTTGGCATAAAGGGACATTAAATGTCTCATGGGTTTTCTAAACCCAATAAGGTATAGAAATCCGGCAATTAACCCTAAAGGAGCCAATATAATCATAAAAATAACCAGAAAGCCAAAGCATAAAATTGTATTTATCATATTGTACATTATTGGTTATTATCCAATAAATTACAATGTAATTTTACATACCGCTTTCGCTCCTACCCCATTGACTAAAATCTCTCATTGTAGTAGCTTTACCCATATTACGTTTTAGGAGAAAATCATGGGACAAGCCAGTAAAAACAGCCGTACTGCCAGCGCTACACAGAGATTTATGTGCGCCTGCGGCGGAGAAGTAAAGATGAAAACCCTCTTTGAAAGCGGAAAAGTTAAAAACATGGCAGAATGTGAAAAATGCAAACGCACAGAACGCCGCCCGTCAGATTTTAAATAATTTTGGAGGAATCCTTTGGCTAAGAAAAAAAGTTCGGCAGAAAAAAGACACCGCAAAAGCGAAGAGCGCCGTCTGCGTAACAAATCCGCAAAAAGCGCTGTCAGAACAAGTGTGAAAAAGTTCGTATCTCTTACTCAGAAAAAAGACCCTGATGCAGATGCGGCATTAAAAGAAATGATCAAAAAACTTGATACAGCCGCCGGAAAAGGCATTATTACAAAAAACGCAGCAGCCCGTAAAAAATCCAGGATGCAGCGATATTATAACACAATGAAAGCCGCACAATAATCTATTTTATGGCAGCGGGAAAATTCACTAAAGCTGACATTATTGATGCTCTTTATGAAAAAACGGGAATGAGCCGCATTGAAATTCGAAATGCGGTTGATCTTTGTATAGATGAAATGAAAGAAGCTCTTATCCGCCGCCAGATTATTGAACTGCGCGGGTTTGGCACTTTCGAAGTAAAGGTTCGTAAAGCCCGTCCAAGAGCGAGAAATCCAAGAACAGGCGAAAGTATCGTTATCCGTTCACATGGAGTAGTCGCTTTCCGTTCAGGACGGGAATTAAAACAAGCTGTTTGGGCTATTAATAATAATGATGATGACAATAAAGAAAAACAGCCGACTTAATTCTTTTTTAATCCACCTGGGATTAGTTTTATTATCTTCTCTGCTTTTTACATTATCTTTTCCGAATATTATTTTTGAACATGGTTTACCCTTTCTTGCCTGGATTTGTTTGCTGCCGTTTCTGATAATAATTAATAAATATAGTTTATCGGCATGTATAGGATGGGGAGCGATTTATGGTTTTTTCACTTACAGTTTATTTAATTATTGGCTTACAACATTTCATCCGACAGCAGGAATAACCACATACAGTATTTATCTTGTTTATCTTGCCGTTGTTTTCTTTTTCATGAAACTGGCAGCTATTTTTTTTCCAAAGCGGGTCTATCTTGTTCAATGGGTTATTTGGCTTGCTTATGAATACCTGCGGACTTTAGGGTTTTTAGGTTATTCATACGGTGTTATAGGTTATTCACAATGGCAAATAATACCGTTGATTCAAATCGCAAGTATCACAGGCGTTTGGGGAGTAAGCGCACTTGTAGCGTTCCCCTCCTTCTGGCTTAGCGCTGTATTTACAAAAGATTTCACACGGAGACACGGAGACACGGAGGACACGGGAAATAAAAAGAATAAGTTATCGCAAATTCAAACTTATATTAACTCCGTGCCTTTGTGCCTCCGTGCGTTAAATTTGAGGATCATTGCTAAGGAAAAATTAACAGCAATTGTTTGGTTGGTTGTGTTAATTGGTTCGCTGGTTTTTGGGTTTATCAATATGAAGGATTTTTCGGGTTATCCTACAGTTCAAATCGCGCTTATCCAGCATAATACCGATCCATGGGAAGCATCAAAAGCTCCTACACAAATGCAAAAAATCGAAGCGTATCGTAATGATTTGGTTAAATTAACAAGGCTTTCAAACGAGGCTTTGGCTTCAACTCCAAAACCAGAACTGGTTGTTTGGCCTGAAACTGCATTTATTCCACGGATTTACTGGCATACTACATACCGGGATGAACAGGAATCCTGGCTGATTGTCAGAGATTTACTGGAATATCTTTCACATCAAGATGTTCCTTTTTTAATCGGAAATGATGATGCTCGAATGAATCCCGCAATCAATCCTGATGAATACAGAAAACACAGGGTGGATTATAACGCAGTTATGCTGTTTGAAAATGGAGAAAATACACAAACATACAGGAAAATTCATCTTGTTCCATTTACCGAACATTTTCCGTATAAAAAACAATTTCCGAAAATCTATGAAATGCTGGAAAATGCAGATACGCATTTTTGGGAAAAAGGTTTTGAAGAAACTGTTTTTACCGTTCCCGGATTTACGTTTTCCGCTCCGATTTGCTTTGAAGATACATTTGGCTATATTTCCAGAAATTTTGTTTTAAAAGGCGCTGATGTCCTTATCAATGTAACAAATGATGCATGGGCAAAAAGCCTATCCTCTCAAAACCAGCACCTTACTATGGCAGTTTTCAGATCCGTAGAAAATTTTCGCCCGATGGTACGCTCAACTTCTACAGGGCAAACCTGTGCAATCAACCCAAACGGAAGAATTACAGAAATTGCAAAACCTTTCAGCGAAGCCTGGATTAATGCGGCGGTTCCAATTGTAAAAACCACTACAATTTATACAATTTACGGTGATTATCTTGGGATTTTCTTTATTATAGCAGCGTTTATCATATTGCTATTCGGAGCATTGTGGTATACAATGAATAAACGAAAGAAATCTTAGAGGAGCCAGATGTCTATGGATACACAGAAAAAGATACTAATCGCTGATGATGAAACAATTAATCTGGATTTCTTTGAAGTAATGCTTTCAAAACTTGGGTTTGTTGTTGAAAAATGCGATGACGGCGGTGAGGTCATTGATAAAGTAAAGAAATTCCTTCCTGATTTAATTATTCTTGATAATATCATGCCCGGGATGACCGGCCGTGAAATCACAAAACACCTTAAAAGTGATCCTAATTTAAAAAATATTTCCATAATAATGCTGTCTGCTTTGGATGATGTAAAAGATAAAGTCGCAGGTTTCGAAGCCGGAGTTGATGACTATATAACAAAACCGTTCAATTTTACAGAAGTTCTTGCACGTATTAACGCTGTACTGCGAAACCGCGCATTGTTTGATCAGATTAAAATGAGAGAAGCCCGCCTTGTCCTTGCCGAAGAATTAAATAAAGACTTAAAAGAAAATCTTTCTGTCTTTATAGATGGTATCGACGACCTTGATAAGGCGATGAAAATAATTTGTGAAAATGCCGCAACAAACAACGCAAACCAGGAAACACTTAATAATCTTGTAAAACCTGTAAGTGACAAAATATTAGCGGTACGCAAACACATCGCAGCTCTTGACGCAAGGATTGAAAAAACCATTAATGAATGGGATAATCTAAAAAAAGACGAAATAGGACTTTCGGTTCTTGAAAGCCATATACGAAAATTTTTACATCAGGAAGCTGATCACTAATACTTAGTGACCGGATACGAGGTTAAAATGCCCAAACGGGACGGAAGAAAAAAAGAGAAAACAGAAATAGTGGTACTTGGTAAAACAACAAGTTTTACAGGTTTTTTAAAATTTGCCACTACACTTCGCATACAGGGAAACTTCAGGGGAACAATAGATGCAACAGGGGATCTGATTGTCGATAAAGAAGCCGTCATTGAAGCAGATCACATAACAGTCAGTTCTCTTACAGTTTTCGGCAGTATTTCCGGCACTGTACATGCAAAAGATAAAGTTGATATGATGAGCGGCGCTAAAGTTCACGGCGATGTCAGCGCTGCAAGGCTTCGCATCGCTGACGGAGTACTTTTTGACGGAAAATGCAAAATGACAAATGTAGAAAAAGACATTGAAATTTTCCACCGCCCTGCAGAAGAAATAAAAGCTGATTTACAGCGTTCCAACGCCAGATTATAATTCATATAAGAATTGATGATTGATGATATAAATGATTTGAAAAATCATGCTGAAAAAACAGCAGATAAAGTTATAGAAAAGCTGAAAACGCTTTCGTTAAAACTAGCGTTAGCTGAATCTTGCACCGCGGGATTAATTTCCGGTTTACTGGCAAATAAAAGCGGAGCTTCCTGTGTACTTTGGGGTTCTTATGTGTGTTATACGCAAGAAGCAAAAGTTTCGATGCTTGATATTGAAAGCGGTAAACTAAACGAGTATGGTCTTGTAAGCCGCCAGACTGCTTGTTCAATGGCAGAAAAAGCATTGGAAAAAAGCACGGCAGATATAGCGGCTTCCGTACAGGGCTTGCAGGACCGCTTGGCGATGGCAGTGATGTCCCTGTTGGAACTGTATGGATTGCCGTCGCAAAAAAAAATGAAGCAATTTCGGTAAAAGAGTTTCATTTTTCAGCATCTTGTAAATATACACAAAGAAATATAGTACGATACCGTGCCGCAATTGCGGTTATGGAAGAAATATTAAACGTAATTTAATACAAAATGGAATACAAAATGGACTTGACATAAAATAAAAAAATCGTTAGATTAGGAGTATCCTTTCGATAAAAATGCTGTATCAAATTAAATTAAGTAATTCAAATCCGATAAAGAAAATCCATAGGTGGTAAAAAATGGCAGTAGTAAAAAGAGGCAGAAAGCCGTCGGTTAACACAAACGGCGAACACTCAAATACTGAAGAAGAGGATTCAAAAAACCTCGAATCTGACAACAATGAAAATACCGAAGATCAAAGCAATGAAGAAGTTTCGATGTCATTGCCGAAATTGCCTTCCATGCCGAATCTGTACGGCAAACCTGTTCCTCGCCAGGATCAGGATAACGGCAAACCGCGTCTTACAATAAATGAATTAATCAGATTAAATATGAAAGATCTCCGTGAACTTGCCGGTTGCTATAGCATCACCCATGATGACATGGTTGTCTTAAAAAAACAGGAAATCGTTTTTGCTATTTTAAAAGCGCACACAGAAAGAGGCGGCATAATTTACGCATACGGCTCTTTGGAAATACTGCCCGACAGTTACGGTTTTTTACGCAGTCCGCAAAACTCCTACCTGCCAGGTCCCGATGATATTTATATTAGCCCAAGCCAAATACGATTGTTTGCGCTTAAAACAGGCGACACGGTATACGGACAAATCCGCAGCCCGAAAGAAGGCGAGCGCTTTTTTGCAATGTTGAGGGTAGAAACAGTCAATTATGACGATCCTACTGTCGCTCAAAACCGTATACCTTTTGACAACCTTACCCCATTCTACCCCACCCGTAAACTGGATTTGGAAACAACAACTGAAGGCATCAGCGAAAGAATCATCAATTTATTTGTTCCTATAGGTAAAGGTCAGAGGTCGCTTATTGTAGCTCCGCCCAGAACCGGTAAAACTATCATGATGCAGAAAATTGCAAATGCAATTACAAAAAATCATCCTGAAGTATATTTAATCGTTTTATTAATCGATGAACGCCCGGAAGAAGTTACCGACATGGAACGAACTGTACACGCCGAAGTTATTTCATCAACTTTTGACGAACAAGCGACACGTCACGTTCAGGTAACAGAGATGGTATTGGAAAAAGCCAAACGCCTTGTCGAGCATAAAAGAGATGTTGTAATCCTTTTGGACTCTATTACACGCCTTGCCCGCGCCTATAACCAGACAGTGCCGACATCGGGTAAAATCCTTTCCGGCGGTGTTGACTCCAATGCTTTACATAAACCCAAACGCTTTTTCGGCGCAGCCCGCAACATCGAAGAAGGCGGCAGTTTAACCATTATTTCTACAGCGCTTGTTGAAACCGGCAGCCGCATGGACGAAGTAATTTTTGAAGAGTTTAAAGGAACCGGCAACATGGAAATCAACCTTGACAGGCGCATATCCGACCGCCGCCTGTTTCCTGCCATCAATATCAAGAAATCCGGCACTCGCAAGGAAGAACTGCTTCTTTCGGAAGAAGAAATCCAAAAAATCTGGATTTTACGCAAGGTTATAAACCCTATGGATGACATCGAAATCATCGAATTGCTAGTTGACAGAATGAAGAAAAGTAAGAATAATGAAGCATTCCTAAGATCCATGAATACTGGAACCGGTGGCATGGATTAACAATCCCTTATACGGATTGACGTCCTTAAGTCTGACCACTTAATCTTGGGGTATTTAGTTAATTAAGTATAAATTAAATACAAGATTAAGTGGTCAGAAGTTGGACAATTTTTGGAGGATATATGAGAAACGGAATTCATCCCAAGTATGAAATGACCAAAATTAGCTGCGCCTGCGGGAACGTCATAGAAACACGTTCAACCATCAAGGACATCAAAGTTGAAATTTGTTCATCCTGCCACCCCTTCTTTACCGGTAAACAAAAACTTGTAGACACTGCCGGACGTATAGAAAGGTTCAGGAAGAAATATAATATAAAAGAGTAGTTAACGAAACTTTGCTAACGCAAAACTTCGCCAACTGCCTAGGATAATATTATATAATGAAAAACAAACTTGATAAGAATAATAGTAAAAGTATAAAATGTTTATTATTATTTTTGTCCGTCTTTTTTTTATATACTTCTTGTGCAAATACAGCAGACGAATATTCCAGATATAATATTCCTGAATCTGCTTCTAATGCAAATAATAACATTCTTAGATCGACTTCCAGAGTAGGTTTAGAAGTTTTATCCGGAACAGCCAGAGTAAAAATAGAACTAACAGAAAATAGAAGATACGGAGCAACGACAAAGACATCATTTATAAATATAGTTACAGGTGCAAGACATGATATAAATTTAACCAACGGTGATTTTGTTTGGTTAAATTTAATGTCTCAAGATGGCAATGACGTTGTAATATCACTTTTTCAAAATGATCAGCATACACGGGATTTTAGGATAAGAGGTGATAATATGTTTGGTATTACTTTTAGAATTTCTAATGAATAATTACTTTAAAATTAAAAACACTTGATACCATATCACCACTCTTTTGGTTTACCTGACGGAGCTGTGATATGGAAATCTTCGCCTGAGGGTTCTATAAAATAAAAACCATTGTCTAACGCGTATTGTTTTACTTCTGACGGCACTATAATTCCAGCGACTGCTCCTATAAATGAGCGTTTGTCGCCGCGTAAATCGGCGTATTTTCGCATTTTTTCTATGCGATTTATATGTTCATTAATATATCTAATAGAAAGGTTTGTTTTTATTTCAACCAGCATAGCAACATCGCCATTTTGCAAGAGAACATCAATTTCAAAATATATTTTATTTTTATGATCTTTTACTTCAAAATTTCTACACGCGGTCTGGAAATCCAGTCCCAAGTCAATAAATTTATCCGTTAAATTGGGAGAAATCATATATTCAACAAACTCGCTAAAACGGTTATCCATATACCCAAAACGTTTATTGTATTCCTTATTTTGTCGATCAAATTCATTACGCATTTTATTCATTTGTTCCCGATCTTCCATTAAAGCAGCCCAGACTTGTTCAAAAGTAATACCTTTAGGATATGTTTGCTGTACTTGTGTATTTTCCATTTTTCCCTCTTATAATTAATATACTAATAAAAACCGATTTTGACCACATTTTTTTTACAATTATTTCGAAATTTTTCTAAATAGTTCTTGACAAAGTTTCCACCGTGCCATATATTGTATTTAGAATATATTCTAAATAGATAAGGATGAAAAAAAATTGGGGTTCGCTGAAACATTTAAAGCTCTCTCAGACCCTGTAAGGCGTGAAATCCTTATTATGCTTAAAAAAGGCAGTAAAACAGCAGGGGATATCGGACAGCATTTTGATATGACAGGAGCTACGATCTCGTATCATCTATCACAATTAAAAAAAGCAAATCTTGTTTTTGAAACAAGGCAGAAAAATTTTATTATTTACGAGTTAAATGCGTCGGTTTTTGAAGAAGCGATGCTTTGGTTAGCTCAATTTAAAGGAGAAAAAAATGACAACAGAAAATAAAAAAGGTTTTCCAATTATTTTGATTATCACATCCATTATTTGTTTACTGCCAATTTGTTTGTCGCTTGCTATGTACAATGAATTACCTGAACAAGCTGTTATGCAATGGGGTATTGATGAAACTCCAAACTGGTACGCTCATAAAGCTGTCATCGCTTTTTTAATGCCGGTATTTTTTGTCGTGTTAAACGCTTTTATCTTTTTTATCGTTCGCGCCGATTCCATGAGGAAAAATATTTCAAGGGCAATGTTATTATTTGTAGATTTAATGATTCCGGTTCTTTCTTTAATAATTGTACCAATAATGTTATTTATGAATCTGGGTGTTAATTTGCCGATCAAAATTATTATTTTTTGTTTAGTAGGTGTTATTTTTATATTTATTGGCAACTATCTGCCAAAAAACAGACAAAACGTTACCGCCGGTATAAGAATAACCTGGACATTAAACAATGCCGAGAATTGGAATAAAACCCACAGGTTAGGTGGAGTTTTATTTATAATCGGAGGGTTGTTATTTATTGTTACGGCGTTTCTGCCTTTACCAAATATTATTGGTATTATAATTATTTTGGCAATTCTTTTAATAATGGTAATTACGCCAATTCTTTATTCTTTTATTCTTTATAAAAAAGAAAAAAATAATTAACTGGTATAATTATTAAATCGTGATTTTTCGATCTCGGGCGTTTATTTCCCAATTGTCTGTATGTTTTCCGTTTTTTATAACCAAAACATTTGGGTATAATACCATTGTTGGACATATATGGGCTGGAATGATATATAGTACTGTTCCGATTGGAGGTACGCTTGTTTCATCGATACTCCAAACCCAGTGTTCTTCACTTTGGGAAACAGGTTTTGCTTGAGGCAAATCGGCGATTACACCTTTTAGTGGCTGCTCAATTGATGTATCGCAAGTTATGGCTTTGTAACCTGTGTCTAAGGTAAAAAAACCATTTTTGGGATGGCTTATAACGCGGCTTAAAATAGCAGCGCCTGGAGTAAAATCAAGATCAGGATATTTTGAATGATAGCCATAATCCTGGACAAAAAAAGTTCCAGGTGACAAATAGACATCTGTTGTTTTTAAATGACAGGGAAAAGTTGGTGTCCCTCCCATAACAAGAACTGATATTTTATGTCCTTTTTCTTTTATAGCTTTTTTTATTTCTAAAAATTTTTGCGTAGCCGAATCAACAGATTTGCGGCGTTCATTTAAATCATTGTCTGTTATGTGACCATCATAACAATGAAAGCCTTGTATACTAAGTCCTTCTATATTAACTGCTTTGTAATAAAATTCTTCAAGTAAATCAGGCAAAACCCCTGTTCTGTCCATACCTAAATTCACATCAATAAGTGTGTTAATCGCATTTTTGTTTGTTTCGATTGCGGCTTTTCCAAGAAGTCTTAACTGTTCAAGATTATCGCCTATAACCCAAAAACAGCTATCGGGATATTTGATCAAAAGTTTTACAAAACGTCCGATGGCAGGTCCTACAAGCGGATAAGCGAGCATTACATGTTCGGCTCCCATCATCGCGCAAACTTCAGCTTCGGCAATGGTAGCGCATTTAAAGCGTTTAATGCCCTGCTCTATTTGCAATTTAATAATGTTTTTTGTTTTATGAGTTTTTACATGCGGCCAAAGCCTGTGCGCTCCGCTTGCAAATTTAATTGCCTTTTTAATATTTTCTTCGATTATATCCTGATAAAAAATCAAAGAGGGTGAATCAACATTTTCTTCTCCGGTAAAATGATAATTCACAATACACCTAATTTAATTCAACTAACATTTCGATTTCTACAGGAGCATTTAAAGGCAGAGCGTTTACACCAATTGCAGAGCGAGCGCCTCGTCCGATTTCTTCACCGAATATGTCTATAAAAAGCTGGCTTGCGCCATTTGCAACTTTTGGATGATCATAAAAAGTGTCGGTTCCCGCTACAAAGACAGTTATTTTTACAATTCTTTTTATTTTTTCCAAACTGCCGTACTTTAATTGCAAATTTGCTATAAGATTAAGTGCACACATGCGAGCCGCTTCCTGACCCTGTTCAACGTTTATTTCCTTTCCAAGTTTTCCTGTCATGCACATTACACCGTCAAAACATGGGATACACCCGGATAAAAAGCAAAAATTGTCTCCGAATTCTTTTACAGGTTCATAAATGCCTGCTACTTTGGGAGGCTGAGGCATGGTCAGTCCGTATTTTTTTAAAACTTCGTCTATGTTATTCATGGATATATTTTATTATGTAATAAAAATAAAATCAAGATTTTTCAATTAAAAATGCTTTCGGGATTTTTTTGCCTTTGAAGTCTTCGTCTATTATTTTACTTTCCAAATCAGTTACCTTAACGTTTTTAAATTCTGTTTCCAATTCTGCTATTGTTGGCACATGACGGCGTAAGTTAATACTAAGATATATTTTGCCGCCGGGCAAAAGCAATTTTAAACACTTATTAACCAATTCTATTAAATCTCGGTTTAAGTCAAATGTGTCTATCATTTTTTTTGAATTGGAAAAAGCCGGCGGGTCTAAAATGATCATATCCCAATACATCTTTGCTGTGATTGATTTTTCTAAAAACTCAATCACATCGGCTCTAACGAGTAAATTAAAACTTTCATTTTCTTCCCTTTGCGCCTTTGCGCCTCCGCGAGATTTTTTTTCTAAAAAGTTCCAAATTTGTATTATATCTGCCTGCATTCCATTTAACGTAAAATTATCTTTTGCCCAGTTTAAATAAGTATTTGAAAGATCGACTGAATCAATAGAGGCGGCTCCACCTGCGGCAGCATACACAGAAAAGGAACCTGTATAAGAAAACAGATTTAACACTTTTTTACCATTTGCTTCTTTGCGTATAACTTCCCGCAAGAGCCGTCTGTCAGGAAAAAGCCCTGTATCAAGGTAATCTGACAAATTAACTTTGAACTTTAATCCGCTTTCGTTTACGATTTTTTCAAAACGTGTTTTGCTAATTTTTTCATATTGAGAAACACCTTTTTGTTTTTGACGCATTTTTATAAATATATGTTGTTGGTTTATTCCCAATGCAGTTGCGGCGCTTTCTTTCATAACAGTTAGCCACTGTTCTTCCTCTTTTTCGTCTTTTTCGTAAGGACGTTTATAAAGAGCGCCACAAAGAGCCGCGTTTTGTAAATCATCGCAATTGCCGTAAAAATCCAAAACAAGGGGAATCTCGGGAATATCTCGATCATAGAGCCTGAAAGCGCCCGTATTTGTTCTTAGAGCCCACTTTTTTAAGTGGCGAAAACGTTTTTGTAAACGATTAGCGAACATCAGTGCCTGCTCAGCAGTTTTATCATACATACTTTTATATATTAACATAAATTTTTTGATAATTCATCACACAGAGGCACAAAGGCACGGAGTTATAATTCGTTTTATTTTCCGTGTCCTCCGTGCCCCCGTGTCTCCGTGTGAAATTCTTTAGCTCTAGATTTTTTATTAAATTCTGATTAAATTAAATTATGGCGTTAAAAATTACTCCTGTTACTAACCATCGAGAGAGAGAAAAAGGTTTTCTTGTGTACCCCGTATATTCACGGCGAAGTGCAGGGCTTTCCATTGGTATTAACCTTTACCCCAACAAAAAAAGCTGTCTGTTTAACTGCCCTTACTGCGAAGTATTTCCTTTTGCAAGTAATGCACAATTTTGTCTTGAACAAATGGAAGAAGATTTGCGTTCTGTTATAATATCATCGCAAGAACAAAATATTCCGATAAAAGACATTTGTTTTTCCGGCAATGGAGAACCTACTCTTTCTCCGTTTTTCGGTGAAGCATTAAATCTTGCAGAAAATATACGCTCACAATTGGCTCCTTTGGCAAAACTTGTTGTCATCACAAACGGCACTGGACTTTTACAGCCAAATATTTTTACCATGTTAAAAAATGAAGCAGAAGCAAATCCATCTCTTGATATTTGGCTTAAAGTTGACGCGGGAACCCCGCAGTGGTATGAAAAAATAAATCGCTCTAATGTTTCTTTTGACGAACTTACAAACATAAAAAAAGAGTTTATAACAAGCGCTCCTGTAACAATACAAACGATGCTCTGCGCGATAAACGGACAGCCGCAGCCGCAAACAGAAATAAAAGCGTGGGAAGAACTTGTTTGCCAATTAGCTAAAAATATTCTGAACGGTAAAAGTAATGTCCGCAAAGTACAAATCTACGGTAAAGCCAGAAGCGCACCGGAAGATCCATTGGCAACAGAACTTCCTGCAGAATACCTTGAAAAGCGGGCTGCGTCACTTCGATCCGCATTTTCCGAATACGGCATAACATCGATTGTGGAAATTTACTTATGATAATTTTATCAATATATTATAATCGGATAAAATAAATATGTTAAAAAAAGTAAGATTTATTGAACCGGGAAATTATTCACCTTATAAAAAATCAATTTCAAATATACTAACCTATAATAAATTTATCAGAAACCCGTCAACCGGATTAATTATGCTTGCAACTATCGTTAAAAAACATGTAAATGATACTCTAATGTACAGTGAATCTATTTCAAAAATATTATGGAATGATATTTATGACGCTGATATTATATTTATCGGAATTAATACATTTAATGCTGTAAGAGGTTATTCGATATCAGAACAAATCCGCCAAAATTCATCGGCATTATTGGTTTTCGGCGGTATGCACGCTTCATTAAATTACCCGGAAACAATCGAATACTGCGATTACATTTTAACCGGTGATGGTGATGAATCAATAATAGATTTTATTGATTATTATAAACAAAATTTAATAAATAACAAACAGAACATAAAATTCCCGGGAGTGATTTATAAACAAAACGATCTTATAATAAATACCGGTAAAAGAGAACAGCCGGAAAATATTGATACTATACCTGATAGAAATTTAGTTTACCAATATTCATATATGGCAAAACGCTACGATACTCTTTGGGCGCAGGTTCACGCTTCCAGAGGCTGCACGTTTAATTGCGCTTATTGTACTGTTATTCAGCATTTCGGTCAAAAAATACGGAAAAGGACTGCGGAAAATATTGTTCAGGATATAAAAGAAGCAATAATTTTTCATAAAAGAAAAGTAATTCCTCGTTTTAATAATTTTGTCTGGATAACCGATGATAATTTTGCTCAAGATCGGGAATGGGCAATTTCGGTATTGCAATGTATAATAAAAAATAAAATTAAATATAATTTTTCCATTCAAGCTCGTTTTGAAATTGGATTTGATGATGAGATGCTTATACTGCTGCGAAAAGCCGGATTTATAGATTTGGCGTTAGGTATAGAGTTTTTAGACGACAATTCATTCGCAGAATATAACAAAATAAGTAATTATTCTGATATTCTTCGCGCTGTTAAAAATATTCAAAAACATGATATAAATGTCCGCGGACTTTTTATTGTAGGAACAGATAATGATACAAAAGGAATAGGTATTAAAATTGCGCAATATGTAATAGAAAATAAAATTAAAGGCGCTCTAATTCAATCATTATTTTTTACGCCAGGGACTCCGTTTTTTGATAAATATAAAAAAATATTAATACATCAAAATTGGGATAAATACAACGGGAATGTAGTACACTTTCCGAAAAATATAACGCCGGATGATTTACAGGAAGAAATAATAATTGCCAGTAAGAAAATATATTCATTTAAGAGATTGTTATATGCTGTTTTTCATTATAAATGGATTAATAAAATACTTTTTATAGGTGAATATTTTTGGCAAAAAAGCATGAGAAATGATTTATACAAGGAAATTGAATATTTAAAAACGGCAAGATTAAATCAAAACTAAAATTAGCTTCTTTAAAAAGCTCTATTCTAAGTTTTTTTTTCATGATATGATTTATTCATTAAGGAGAAAAATATGGAAGCTCTTAAGAAAAACCCGGCATGGAAAAGCAGGAGAGGTCCTGTATTACTCGTCATCATGGATGGTGTCGGTTATGGTAAATATATAGAAGGCGACGCTGTTGTTAATTCAAATATGAGTAACTTAACAGAACTGACAGAAAATAATCCTCATACAAGGCTAAAAGCGCACGGAACTGCAGTTGGTCTTCCTTCCGATGAAGACATGGGTAATAGCGAAGTCGGTCATAACGCAATTGGCTGCGGACGTGTTTTTAACCAGGGCGCTGCTTTAGTTTCCAAGTCTATCGAAACAGGCGCAATGTTTGAAGGTTCAGCATGGAAAGAGATTGTCAGCAATGTGAAAAACGGAACAAGCAACTGCCCTACTTTGCACTTTATCGGGCTTTTTTCTGACGGTAATGTTCACAGTCATCTTGATCATTTAAAAGCGATGATAGTTCAGGCAAAAAAAGAAAGTGTAAAATGCGTCAGAATTCACGTGCTTTTTGACGGACGTGATGTCGGCGAAACCAGCGCTCTTGAATATCTCGATCCATTTGAAACCTTTTTAAAAGATTTAAATAACGAAAACTTTGATGCTAAAATAGGCTCGGGCGGCGGGCGTATGTGGATCACAATGGATCGCTACGGCGCTGATTGGTCGATGGTCGACCGCGGATGGCAGACTCATATTCTTGGCAAAGCCAGGCAGTTTTCTTCGGCTCGTGAAGCAGTTGAAACATACCGCAAAGAAATACCGGGCATTATCGATCAGGATTTAAAAGAATTTGTTGTAGCTGAAGGCGGAAAACCAATCGCCGCAATAGAAGACGGCGATTCTGTTATATACTTTAACTTTAGAGGCGATCGCGCCTTGGAAATAACTTCCGCCTTTGAAGACGACAACTTTGACAAATTCGATCGCATACGCAGACCTAAAGTTTGTTATGCAGGCATGATGGAATATGACGGCGATTTACATGTACCAAAACGCTACCTTGTAAGCCCTCCTTCGATTGACAAAACAATGGGTGAGTACCTTGCGGCAAGCGGCGTGCGCACACTTGCAATTTCTGAAACTCAAAAATACGGACATGTCACCTACTTTTTTAACGGTAACCGCACAGGCAAGTTCGATGAAAAACTTGAAGAATATACCGAAATAAAAAGTGATGTAATTCCATTTGAACAAAAACCTTTAATGAAATGCAAAGAAATAACTGATAAAGTAGTTGAAGCAATCGGAAGCGGCAAGTATGATTTTATCAGATTAAATTATCCTAACGGCGACATGGTAGGTCACACAGGCGTATACAAAGCTGTAATTGAATCGATGGAAGGCATGGACATCCAGCTTGGAAGATTAAAAAAAGCAGCAGAAGAAGCCGGAGCTATAATGTTAATAACAGCAGATCACGGCAACAGTGATGATATGTTTGAACACGATAAAAAAACAGGAGCTGTTTCTTTAAAAGAAGACGGCACACCAAAAGCAAAAACAAGCCACAGTCTTAATCCGGTTCCATGTATCATTTATGATCCGCAGTACAAAGGCGAATATGCAAATGAACCAAAAGAAAACTGCCTTAATGAAGGTTTAGGAATAAGTTCAATCGCTTCTACTTGTATGCAGCTATTGGGTTTTATTCCTCCAGATGATTATGACAAAGCAGTATTAAAAATGCAGCGTAACGCTTAATGAAAATACGCTTTTAAAATAGGCAAGGTATCTATTTCGCACCATCGCTGAATGGCGAAAATACCCCAATCAGCTGAATTCATAACATTTTTGAAAATATTATAATATGGGTTTGATGTAATGTCATACCTTAGATAAATTATACCTGAATCCAATGTTACACACTTTTCTTTTAAAAGGTCATTGTAGGTTATCCAGCCGCCTGTTTTTGTTATACTGTTCCAATTCCATGAAAAAGCGTTTTCATGATGTTTTTGTCCATGGATATCATAATTTAATATAATATCTATACCGCCTAATATACCCACTCTTTCGATATCTTCTGCGCAAAGAGCCAGAACAAAAAACTTTATAGACCCATTTGATACTTTTGTTCTTGTTTCTTCATCCAATAACCAGCCTCTTTGTGACTTTGGTTCCAATTCATTTACCCAGGTAAATTCACCAAGATCATAAGCTATATTTTTTTTCATATTTCTTCTCTATTTAATAATATACGGCAAAATAAGCTATAAAATAACCATTTCAAAACATTATTTTTGTATTATCCAACGACTGTTGACAAAAAACAACCATTTTGTTATCTTTTTACAATCAGGTTTATCTGACGGGCAATAGCGCAGTTGGTTTAGCGTACAAGTCTGGGGGACTTGGGGTCCCCGGTTCAAATCCGGGTTGCCCGATACATTTAAATTAAACATAATTTAAAATTTTAGAGAAAAATGTAGCATAACTAAATAATTCGGATTTGAAACGTAGTGCTCCTGTAAAAATGATAAGGCGTAAGCCTTAACAAAATATGCGGCGCAGGACGCGCCGGGAGCACGCAGATGGGGGTAAAGGGAGCTAACAGGAAGTCAGCGACCGGAACCCCAAATCCGGGTTGCCCGATAAATTAAAATTTTCAATAAAAATCTGGGTTATTCGACATAATAATTTAGCTTGTTTTATCAAATAAATTATGATACCATTAAAATATGACGATCGAAGAAAAGATAAATTATTGGATAAATTTGTCAAACAGCGATTTTTTGGTTGCGGAAACATTATTAAAAAATGAACATAATCTATATTCAGGGTTTATGTGCCATCAAGCTGTAGAAAAATTATTTAAAGCCTATTATACAAAAGTAAAAAACGATACCCCTCCGTACAAACATGATTTAGAATACCTTGCACAGCAATCCGGGATTTATAGTTTTTTAAGTGATGAGCAAATAGCGTTTATTGAAATATTGAATCCACTTAACATAGAAGCACGTTATCCAGATTATAAAAATAAATTAGTTCAATATTTAACAAACGATAGAATAGGTAGTATATATACTAAAACAAAGGAATTATTACAATGGATAAAAGAGAAGATATAATATCTATTGCAAAAAAATACCTGGAATTGGTAAAAGAAAGCAGTTTTCCAATGCAAATTAATAAAGCATATCTCTTTGGTTCGTTCGCAAATGATTGCCCAGAAAAAGACAGCGATATAGATATTGCACTTATTGTTGACGAATGGATTGGCGATTATGAAGAAGCTATTGTACTAATTTGGCGTCTTAGAAAAAAAATTGATTTTAGAATTGAACCGCATATAATTGTACCGAATGAGGATTATGCAGATTTTCTTCCTGAGATTCAAAGAACAGGTATAGAAATTAAATTAGCTGGATAATATTTTAACCAGGGATTTTAAAATAATGACATTCTTGGCAGGAAATGATTTGATAAAATAGGAGAGGTTATGTCTGTTAATTTAAAGAAAAATGAATAAAAATGATATTTTTTACTTAATGTCTGTTAGGGTATCAATTTATGACGCTCTAATCACTCCATTTCCTGTTTGTTCAATGTTGTTTTAATTTTTCTCCAATCAGGCATATATTTATCCAAATATGATTTAAACCGCGCGTTATGCCCTCTTTCTGCAAAGTGAATAAGTTCATGCAGGATAATATAATCAAGACATCGCGGATCATACTTCGCAAGCCTCACGTTTAAACAAATTTTTCTTTGTTTCGGTTTGCAGGAACCCCACTTTGTTTTCATATACTTTGTCTGCAAGATTGCGGTTTTTAAACCTGTTTTATTTTCCCACTTTGGCAATACTGATTCAATTTCTGTTATTAATAATTTTTTATACCAATCACGGATATATTTTTCACGTTTTTCGTTTGTGATTCCTTTTTTAACAGTAAACACGGCATTATCATCGGAAAGTACAATCGAATTTCTTTTGCCGTTTTTTATTTGAAGCAAATATTGCTGCCCCCAAACATATATACTTTCTCCTGAAACATATTTTCTATCTGATGGAAGTTTTAATTTTTTATATTTATCTACATGTTGTTTTATCCAGTCAGCTTTGGAATGAACAAAACTTTCAATTTCGTAATTCATCATGGAAAGCGGCGCTGTTACAAGGACTTTACCGTCCGGCGGTTTTACATAAAGACGCATGTTTTTGACATTTTTTTTGCAAACCTCGACAGGTATACCGGAAATAATTAACATGGTTAAATTAAGTATATCATAGAATGTAGTTGGAATACATAGGAAATATTTGAAATTATTACCAGAGATTATAGGATTTTAAATATAAATCATTAATAAAAACTATAAGAAATATCGACTTTTATTTCATTTGGTAAAACACAGTCACTGATAGTAATCAGTGTTGTTCCTATCCTATCAGGAGAAAAATAATAACAATATCCGGTTTTTATACCATAAATAAATCGAATATCTTGATATTCATAATTTAAAATATTTAAATGATCATGACTAAAAAAAAGATGCGTTGTGCTCTGCATTTGTTTCATTTTTTCAAACATACCAAAATTTTTAGCACCCCTGCCGCCTACTTCTTCCCGAAAATATTCTGCAGCAAGCGGCGGATTAGTAACTTTTAATTCATCATACAAGGATGATGTTTCAGGTAATGGTATATGAAAAAATGACATACTTGGAATAGGTTTATCATTTAAATTATAGTATTGATCATATTTTAAATTGTTTATTCCTGCAATAAACCACTCATACCAATCTACTTGCATTTTTGTAAAATATCCTCTTGAATTATCCATTAAAATCAAGCTGTAAATTAATAACCCTTCATCGTTAAGAATATTAATTCCGTAATTTCCTGCTCCAAGATTAGCCGGTCCTCTTTGAAAAAGAGAATAAAGTCCGTTTTTATATATATTAGCAATAACTTCTTTACTATTATCATCTTCAGTCCAAAAATAACCATATCCATCATGATTTCCCATCACTAATGCGTAAGGTATTTTAAAACTATCTAAAAACATTATCAAACGCTGCGCTGCACTTGAATTTACAAAACCGCCGCCGCTTATATTATCTCCCAGCAAAATTATTAAGTCAGGTTTATGTTTTAATATTTCATTTTCTATTAATTCAAAGGTTTGTGAAATAGCTGTAAAACTTTCAAAATGAAATTCTAATTGTGTATCAGCTAAAAGTAAAATCTTGAATTCTTCATCAGTTTTTTTTAGAACAGGATAAACATTAAAATCAAAATTATCGTTTTTAAACCAATAATTACTAAATAAGTTCATATCAATATTACATGAAAAAAAATAAAAAGCTAGAAATAAAATAAGCATTGTTTTAATTTTTATAATCATATTTAAAAAGAAAAACCTAAAGGTAAACTGATATATAATCCCGGAATTATTAATTCTGAAAGTGACATCAATGACCAGGGAGCTAGATATTTATCACCTGAATAAACAGCCCATCCAATATATACTTCTGCAAAAAAACGGCTTTTTATATTAAATCTATAACCCAATGCAGAACCAATAGAAAGCATAAAATTGCTTTGATAAGGTGAATGATGCCAAAGACCTCCCAAGTTATAATCAAAAAATAATCCTTTTGGTAAAGAAAATAAATAGTAACGTCCGTGTATTGTAATATTTAACGAATTAAATCCGGCATCATATAATGGAAAATTCATAAAAGTATATTTTATATCACCTCCTATACTAAAAGCTGTTGTTAATAATCTTTCGTAATTAACTCCGAAACCAAAAGCTGTATTATTTTTTTCGTATTGCGAAGAAATATTTATAATAGTAAAACTTGTAATTAATGGTCCAAAATCAACTGAAATAAAATTTTTTGGTGTTGTTTCATCATCAATTTGAGCAAAAGAAAATCTTGCAGTCAAGAAGAAAATAATAAATATTAGAATTATCGTTACAAACGTAATAATTTCTTTAGAAAAAATATAATTCTTTGTTAATTTCTTCATCATTTTAATTAATCCAACAATTTAGCTAGAACTATCTCTTCTATACTATAGAAGTATGACTTGTTTGTCAATAGATTAAAAGAACTTTTTAATATAATTAATGAAAAAGGAGCAAAAGCAGTTATATAAGGTATGGAAGAACAAGATTTAAGAAAGATTTTAGGTAAAAACATCAAATTCCTGCGATTTCGCAGACAACTCTCGCAACTTGACCTTGCCGAAGAAGCTGGTATTTCTGTTACTTTTTTATCTAATATTGAGCGTGGGAATAACTTTCCTCAAGCCAAAACTCTTTGCAACCTGGCTTACGCTTTAAAAGTTGAAGTTTGGGAGCTTTTTAAAGGTGAAGGAGTTTCAAATAAAGAAGAAATTTCTATTGTTGACCGCATTTCAAACGATTTTACAAAACAAGTAATTAATACAATAGAAACAATACGTCAGCAATATAAAAATTAAAACCGGTCTTTAAAAAAGAAAAATAAAATTAAGGCATTATCACAATTGTTTCAACGCGGGGATTGCGCAGCTGACTGACAGCGCGATCGTACCACTCTCCTGCCTGAGGCTGTGACGCTAAAAACTCCCAAATTGAACGAGAAACAGCTGTTTTACCGTTTCTAAAAAGGCTGGCTGCAAGATAATAAGTGGTTTTGTAATATTCAACTTCTTCCATGTATGATAACAAAAGCTGGTTTCTGTTAATTTCACGAGCTAAATCCTGCAAGTTTGTATATGTAAAATCAAATTGCCGCCTTCTTACTTCCTCAATTATTATCGTATTTTGAATAAGGAAAGCAAACATAAGATGATCTTCTGCAGAAGGACGGCCTGAAATAACCAGGTGTAAACCTAAAAGCCTGTGCGCCTGTTCTACTGTATTATTATTGTAACGGTACATTTCCAAAAAGCGGTTAATACCATGATTTGTTAATGTTGATGTCATTGCAGTCCTTGCAAACGAAGCCGATGCCTGTTGGTAAGACGGACGCAGCGCTTCTCCTCTTGATCCGGTTTGTGTATTGGCGGCTGCTCTGGCATCTGCCCATAATGTATCTTTATCAGCAATTATTGATTCTAAAACAATTATCATTTCATCAAACTCTTGTCTTGTTCTTAAAATACTTGCGATTTTATATTGCAATGTCGTACTAAAATTGGGATCTTCCAAATTGGCACGCATGGAAAGAGCTCTGCGGTATTGAGACAGCGCAAGAGATAACTCTCCTTCGATGCGGTAAATTTCTCCAATCCAGTATTCCGCTTCGGGATAATCTTTTAATTTGCCAAGAGCGGTAAGAGCGGCAAGAGCGGAGTTATTAAGGCTTGCTTTAGGAACACGGTAGTATAATTCTTCCAAAGCAGCGGATGCAGCAGTATAGTGGCGATCATTTGAAAAGCGTTCTACCCTGTCAAGATAATCTCCTAACCTGCGTACGTCGTTAAGCGAAAGCAAGTTTATTAAATCACGTTCCATTTGTTCGTACATTGCACGTCTGTTACGCCTTGCATCTTCGAATAACATCAAAGCAGTGCCATAGTCTTGCGAGCGAAACCTTTGTTTGCCGTTTTCAAGTGAAAGCCACCAGGGAGGATTCGCACCCTGTGCGAAAAGATCTATCGATAGAAATAATAGAAGGATAATCAACCACAAACCACACGAACTCCACGAACCCTTACTTCGATATCTTATTATTTTTCGTGTTGGTTCGTGTTGGTTCGTGGTAAAATTTTTGGTATCTTTTTCTTTCATAATTTTTCTAATTCCTCATTAAATATTTTATCAGCACTATCTGCTGTTATTGTTTTTATCACTTTTCCATGTTTAAAAATCAACACTTTATCTCCAACTCCTGTAATGCCAAGATGTGCATGTTTTGCCTCTATAGGACCGTTTACTTCGCAGCCCATTATGGCAATTGTCATATCCTTATCAATCGAATACAACCTGTTTTCCCAGCGATTTGTAAAACCGTGGGTATCAAAACCGTACCTGCCGCAGCGAGGACAAGAAATTATCTTTACCCCTGTACGTTTTAACCGTTTAAAATGTTCACTCCCCTGCGATAATTCGCAAGCTGCCGCTATAATTTCCCTTGCGGCAATTATTTCATTTTCCATTGTATCCGAAAGGGATACCCTGATTGTATCGCCGATTCCCTCTGTTAAAAGGGTTAAGAGTGCAGCTGTATTCCTTGCCGCTCCTGCTGCTAAAGGACCTGCCTCTGTAACACCAATATGCAAAGGTGCATCGGTTACCTGTGAAATAATACGGTTAGCTTCTATATTATCGGCAATTCCGCTGGCTTTCATTGATACCAGAAAATTAGTAAATCCAAATTCCTTAAATAAAGCCAATTCTCTTTGCGCAGCTTTAACTAAAGCAGAACTAACGTTTAAACCATCCTGTACCTCCTTACAAAGGTCAGAAGGCAGGCTTCCTGCGTTTATACCAATTCTAATGGGGATATTTCCCGCTGCGGCTTTTTCAAGAACGGCACAGACTTTATCTTTGCTGCCAATATTCCCCGGATTAATGCGAATTTTTGCGACAGGGAAATCCATACATCTAAGAGCTATTTTATAATCAAAGTGAATATCCGCTACAAGCGGCATTTTTACCATTTGAGCGAGGTTTCCGAGTGTTTCTGCGGATTTTATATCAGGAACGGCAAAACGTAAAATTTGGCAGCCTAAAGCTGCAAGATTATCAATTTTTTGAGCCGTATTTTGTAAATCCTCAAATGAAAGATGGTTTGAAAAACGATCTTTCCACATGGTTTGAATAACTATAGGATTATCAGCGCCAATGCAGACACTGTTTATATGAGAAAAGCCGCCGATTTTAACAACTTTAGTAGTTCTTCCTTGTTTCATTAAACGTTCCTATAATATAATATAGTATACATATGGAATTTACCATTACAACCAAAGAACAGGAAATTTTATTATCTCAGGCGCGGGAATCAATTACCGCAGAACTTGAAAAGCGAATGCCAAAATGGAATACGTTTGAATATGATGAAACTTCAAACCTTAACACCCCTTGCGGCGCTTTTGTAACATTACATATTAATAGCGACAGGGGACGAAGTTTGCGAGGCTGTATCGGCAGAATGACTGCTAACCTTGCACTTATAGAAACTGTGCGCCAGATGGCAAGGGAAGCCGCTTTTGGTGATCCGCGTTTTCCTCCGTTAAAAAAAGATGAACTATCAAAACTCCATATCGAAATTTCGGCTCTTTCACCAATGTCACCATGCCTCGATTATAATGAAGTAAAAGTCGGCGTTCACGGATTATTATTGACAGGTCAAGGACGATCCGGTGTATTACTTCCGCAAGTTCCTGTTGAACAGGGCTGGAACCAAAAAGAATACCTTGATTATATTTGCGTAAAAGCAGGTTTACCGCCAAATTCTTATAAAGCTCCTGTTAATCAACTTTATACTTTTACTGCAGTAGTTTTTTCGGAGGAATAAATAAAAAAGTGGAACAGCATCTTTCACAATTTTTTACAGAAGAAACCGCTAAAAAAGCAGGGTTTACAGGGAATATAGTAATTCAGGAAAATCTTGATCCTTTGATAACCTCTTTAGAATATGATTCACGAAATGTAAAATCTAAAAGTCTTTTTTTCGCATTACCGGGTTTGCATACAGACGGAAGTTTATATATAAATGACGCAATTAATAATGGAGCTTCTGTTATTGTTCATGAAAATGAAATTAATAAAAATGATAAAAAAGAAAATGTTATTTATTTAAAAGTAAAAAACGCGCGATTTGCAATGTCTCCCATTTCTGCCGCCTTTTACGATTTTCCGTCACAGCAATTACTGGTAATCGGCGTTACCGGAACTGAAGGAAAAAGCACAACTGTTTATCTAATTTGGCAGTTACTAAAACTTTTAAATAAAAAAACGGGTTTTATTTCTACGGTTCAGCATTGTCTTGGCGATGACATTCAATGGAATATAGAGCACCAAACCACGCCAGAAGCACCTGTTGTACAGCGGCTATTAAGAGAAATGGCAGATAACGGCTGTGAGTATGTTGTATTGGAATCAAGTTCTCATGGTCTTTCGCCAAAGACAAACCGCCTTGGAGATGTTAATTTCTGCTGCGGCGTTCTTACCAACTTAACTCATGAACATCTTGAATTTCACGGAACATGGGAGCAATACAGGGACGACAAGGCAAATCTTTTCAGAACATTGGATAAATACCGCATTAAACAAAAAAAGAATAAAAACCTGGAACAGATTCCATTTAGTGTAATAAACGCCGATGATAAAAGCGCAAAATATTTTATTAAAGCGGCAAAATGCAGAGCTTATAAATACAGCCCTGCAGGAAGGGACGGAGATATAATCCTTGAAGCAATCGAAAGCGGTACTTTGGGAAACTGGTATATTATTTATATACCTTCTTTAAACGAGCGTTTAAATTTCCGGGACAGGCTCCCCGGCGCTTTTAATTCAGCTAATGTACTTGCCGCAATTCTTACTGTTTCCAATTTATTAAATCTTCCAATAAAAGAAATTGTTCCATTGGTAAAAGAATTAAAACCTGTAAAAGGCAGAATGACAACTATCGAAAAAGGACAGCCTTTTGAAGTTGTAATTGATTATGCTCATACTCCTTCATCCTTTCAGGCAATTTTTCCGCCGCTTAGAGAAAGACTGGATAAAACGGGAGGGAAAATAATAAGTCTTTTTGGATCGGCAGGAGAAAGAGACACCAAAAAACGAAGTGAGCAGGGACAGATGGCCGCCGCTTTTTCGGATATAATTATTTTAACAGATGAAGACCCAAGAAAAGAAAACCCTATGGACATCCTTGAAGAAATTTCCAAAGGTGTAATACAGGAACAAAATAAAACCATTTTCAGCCGTAATGAAAATCTTTTTTTAATACCAAATAGGCCTTTGGCAATCCGCACTGCTTTAGGTTTGGCAAAAAAAGGAGATCTTGTAATTCTTTTGGGTAAAGGGCATGAAAATTCAATTATATATGCCGATCATACCGTTCAGTTTGATGAAATTTCCGAAACGGAAAAAGCGTTAGGCGAAATGGGTTTCGGCAATTAAAACAAACAGTTTTATTCGTCTATTATTACAGTTTCCGGTTTGTATTTTGCAGCTTCCTGCGGATTTCTGTCACGGATAAATTTGTTTAATATATTGTTTAAAAGCCTTATATCTATCGGTTTTGGTATAAATCCGTCAAACTCATTTTGTACAAACATCTCTTCATTACCGGCAAGGGCGTTAGCTGTCAATGCTACAATCGGGATGCGTTTATAATCCTTTTTAATTCCGCTTTGTTCGGCTTCCCATTCACGGATTTTTTTTACAGCTTCTATTCCGTTCATAACAGGCATCATGTGATCCATTAAAATTAAATCATAATTTTTTCCGTTTTTTATATTATCAATTGCCGCAAAACCGTTCGTGACAGTCTCAATATAAAGTTTATAAGGTCTTAATAAACCTGCTGCTACATAAAGATTTGTTTCAACATCGTCAACAATTAATACGCTTCCATAAGGCATTGGATCACGGATAATTTTTAATTTTACAGCCTGTTGTTCGTTATTAAAAGTAAAATTGCACAGCTTTTGCGCAGTATCTATGCCGATTGGAGTATATTCTGTAATATCCTGCGTATAACTTACTTTTTGTTTTACAACTACTGTAAATACACTGCCTTTTTTATATTCGCTTTGTACATTGATTTTACCATCCATCATTTTTACAAGTTTTTTAGTGATGTTTAAACCTAAACCTGTTCCTTCTGTATAACGGTTGGCATCAATATTAAATCGAAGATATTTTGTGAATAACCTTTCTATATCTTCGTTTTTCATACCCTGTCCTGTATCTTCAACAGAAAAAATCAAGTTAATATAATTTTGCTCTATTTCGTGCCTGACAGATAATTTTACATATCCTTTTTCTGTGTATTTAATCGCATTTGAAAGCAGGTTATTTAATATTTGTTTAAGACGTAATTCATCTCCGTATAAATTAAGAGGAAGATCCTCTTTTACATCAAGTATAAATTCTATAGGTTTTGATCCGATTCTTATCATATTTAATTGAACTGTATCATTTATAAGACTTGTTATATCATATTCATTGCTTATAAACTCCAGTTTACCTGTTTCAATTTTAGACATATCCAGAATATCATTGATAATTCCAAGAAGGCTTTTTCCTGAAGAAAATATTTTTTCCTGCGCTATTGTATATTTTTCCGGCAGGCTGCTGTCTTCCAGCTGGATTTGGGCAATTCCCATAATCGCATTAAGCGGGGTTCGTATTTCGTGCGACATCATTGCCAAAAATTCACTCTTTGATCTGGTAGCTGCTTCAGCAGTCCGCTGCGATTCAATTATCGGCGTTATTTCTACACAATCAAAAAAACGCGCAATTCCATTTGCACCCATCGGTATGGAATGAAGCATAAAACTGCGGATAACAGGAGATTGTCCATCGTCATTAGTAATAATATCAAAAGATGTTTCTATAGTATCATTGCGTTCTAAAAGCTCGCCGAAAAAGTATTTTAATTCAATGTAAGGAAATAAATCAACAAACGGCAAATTTATCGCATATTCCTGTTTTTCAAAATCAAGAATTCTAGCAAATGATTTACTTATATATTCAACACGCGCTTCATTATTTACAATTACAATTAAACCCGATGATTCATCCAAAACCTTGTCAAAAGTCTGTCCGGTTTTCTGTGAACGACTGAGCATCCCTACAGAATGTTTTCCGATTATTAAAACTATTATATAAATAAAAGTCAGTCCAAAAAAATAAAATAATTCATCATTAAAGGTATAATTTGAACCCATAAGCCGGATATTGCACACAAATAATAAAAAAGCTACTGCTACCCATGTAAAGATAGCCGTTATAAATAAACTTTTAACATTAATATAAATTAAACCAACAAGCGAACAACCTATTAAAAAAATATATATTATACGGTTTCCGTCCGTAAAAAAAGAAGCGGTTACAATTTCTACGGCAGATACTGATAACGGCAGAATTAAAGAAAGGAGCTGTATTGATAAGGTTTTAATATTAGTAAAAATCAGTACGATAACAATTAATAAAATACTGGCGATAATACGCTGAAGTGAATAGTTAAGGTCAAAAATTATAAAAATTAATGCTTGCGTAATAGCGTGCATGATTATTATATATCTGATAGGCGTTTTTGTAGTTTTAATCAGGTTTTTCATGTACGCAATCCTTCTTTGGGGTTGCCGTATATAAGCGGTAATTTTGCAAGATCAACTTCATTTGGACATACAAAATTAATCGCTTTAGGAATTAATTCATATTCAATTGAAGTGCCGTATAAAGTTTGTCCGTCTATACTCATACACATAACTTTATCTGAATAAAGTTTTATCTTTTTAGCCTTGTAATAAGAAATTACATCCGGTATTTTACGATATCCGCCCGATGTATAAACAGGAATATTTAATAACTGTCTTCGCCTGGATGTATTTTTCAATAAATAAACATCTAATCTTCCGCTGTCAGGATGCGCGTCAACTGCAGGATACATATTTTTTCCGTAACAGGGCGCGTTCGCAGCCAATATTGATAAAAAATCGCCTTCTATTTTTTCATCATCAATTTCTATAAAATATTTTTGGGTAATTTTTCCTCTAAAAAAATAGTATACCGCAGCTGCCATATAAGCTATATCTTCCGGCATTCCTTTTGCAATCCATTCGTCGCCTTTCATATTTACAAAAGCTTCCATTCCAGACAATGCAAAACCAACGCCATAGTTAGTACCGCATCGGATAATATCCAAAGAAACGGTTTTATCAAAAACCTGACTCTTTAATGAAAGAAAATGTTTTTGATTTTTGGAGCCGAAATATCTTAAAAAAGCATTAGCGCTGCCGTAAGGATGTGCCGCAACCTGCGCATTTTCCAACCCTACAATGCTGTTTACTATTTCATAAAGCGTGCCGTTTCCTCCAATTGAATGTATGCGGAAAGTTTCGTCTTTATCGGTTATATAACGGCGTATAAATGTAAGAGAATCACGACACCATCTTGATTCAAAAATATCAAAATGCAAATCAGGATATTCCTTAAAAAATGAATGGATCATTTCTTTAAGTTTTTTTGTTTTTCCTTTTATCCCTTTTGCGACAGGGTTAATTATAAACAAATGTTTCATTTATGCATTTTCCATTATTTTAATAATTCCTTTTCTATATCATCTATAATAGTATCAGGAGTAGACGCTCCGGCGCAAAGACCTACTGTGTTAAAGGCAAAAAATGATTGCGGTATATCCGCTTTACTTTCAGCAAGAACACCTGGTTTGCCGTATTTTTGCGCAATCGCAAGTAATCTGCGTGTATTTGCCGAATTTTTTCCGCCGGCAATAACTACAGCGTCAACATGATTTAATAAATCACGCAGCGCATTTTGACGTTCTTTTGTAGCGGCGCAGATAGTTTGTATTATAACCAGATTTGGAAAAAATAACCCAACAGCTTCTCCTATTTCGGTATATTCTTCTTCAGAAAGTGTTGTTTGTCCTAGTAAAGCAGTTCTTGCGTCATTATTTATGCTGTAAAGTTTTTTAGCTTCTCTTCTGGCTTCTATAGTATTTCCTACTACCTTGCAAAAACTCGTATTACTGGATTGCATATAACCCATAATGCCTACGATTTCGGCATGATTGGCTTCTCCCGCTATAAAAAGACAATAACCTGCCTGAAAAAGCTCTTCCGCTTTTATCTGACTTGCTTTTACATTTGGACAGGTAGCATCTATAATATTTATTCCTTTACTGTAAAGTTCATTTTCGATATGCGGTTCAATTCCGTGCGCGCGTATTATAACAGAACAATTTTTATCTAATTGCGTAAGCTCATCAATAACATGAACTCCCATTTTTTTGAGATTTTCTAAAACTTTTGGATTATGGATTAATGGACCAATAGTATAAACAGAAGAGCCGCTTGCCAAAGCGCGGCGAGCTTCAGCTTCTGCGAGCTCAACAGCCCTGCGCACTCCCATGCAAAATCCCAGAACCCTTGCTCTTATAACTTTCATAATAATTTATATAATACATCACACCAAACATATAAACACGGAGATGTACAAATTACATCCCCATGTTATTTGTGTGAATATATTCTATTTTACTTCGAGGCAAGTTTTAATCTTTCACGTTTTAACTTTTGATTTTGCCAGAAGTTTACAAAACCTGAAACGATGAAAAGTGTTGTAAATACGCCGGAAGTCATACCAACCAACAGAGCCAATGCGAAATCCTTCATTGAACCGGATGTAAAAACAAATAATGCCAATACAGCGAGCATCGTCGTTGCCGTTGTTATAATGGTACGCCCTAATATCCCTGTTAATGAAATATTTAAAATATCAATAAAGGAATGATCGGGATAGACACGCAGATTTTCCCTTACACGGTCAAAGAAAATAATTGTGTTATTTGTAGAATAACCAAGTATTGTAAGAATTGCCGCAATACTTAATGTTGTAAATTCCATTCGTGTCCAAACCATAAAAGCTACAATAATAATAACATCATACATGATGGCAATTACCGCTCCGACTGCGTATTGCAGTTTAAAACGTATTGTCGAATAAATTAAAACCAAAAGCAAAGTAAGAGAAATAAGTATTCCAGCCTGATCGGTTAAATCTCTTGAAAAACGCGATCCTACATAATCCGAACGAATTACTGCGATACAGCCTTTGCCGAAATATGTACTAAAATAATTATCCAGTATTTGTACGATTTCAGCAGAACTGACACGTCCTTCATCTTTATCTTCGACGCGGATCATAAAATGACGATCCGCAGAAGAACCTACGTTTTGCACCGCAACACCATGACTGAAACCAGCCATTGCATTTCTAACTTCGGAAATATCAATTGCAGCTGCATTGGGTTCCAGATAATGAATTACATAGGCATTTTCACTGTCCAATGACGGATTACTTAGAGTATTAAAAATCAAATACTGAGAATTAATCCCTTGATTTGCATTTACGGTAACTTCTAAATCTTCAAGCTGCTGTCTCATTGCATTTGCAAGCGACCCAATTGTATTGTATTCGCTATACGAAAATTGATGTGACCTGATATCCACACCCAAGCCTGAAATATTAATAAAAACATTTGAACTATTGTATGAAACAGATGCAGTTTCTGTTCCATTCCAGCGTAAACTGAAAGCAGTAGGTGCAATTTTTATTTCCTGGATCAAACCGGCTTGAAAATCAACACCTAAAGCGAATCCGTCGTTAAAGATATAACCAAATACGCCAAAAGCGACAAGTATAATGGAAATTATTGCTGCAGGTATAAAGAATTTTGAAAAACGAAGTATTTTTTTCATAAACTAACCGCCTTTGCGCGGAATGTATCATTACTTTCCTGTATTTTGGTAGTCCAGCTTACAGCTAATTTTTTACTGCGCATAACATCAGTGCCGAAGTCGAAGATAAGCCGGGATACAAAAAGAGCTGTAAAGACTGACGAGAAAACACCGATTGAAAGACTTACAGCAAATCCTCTGATTGGACCTGAACCAAGCTGTGAAAGGAAAAGCGCTGCAATAAATGTAGTTATGTTAGAGTCCATAATTGCCCAAAATGCTTTGCTAAAACCGGCTTCTATTACGGCTTTTCTGGATTTACCAAGACGCATTTCTTCTTTCATTCGTTCAAAAATAATTACGTTAGCGTCTGTCGCCATACCGATTGTCAGAATAAATCCCGCAATAGCAGGTAATGTCAAAGTAAAACCAAGAGCGGAAAGCACACTGAACATTATATAAAAATTTAATAACTGAGCGACAACGGCGTTAATCCCTGCTGTTCTGTAATAAATAAGCATGAAAATTAAAACTGCGACAATGCCGCCGAGTAAAGCATAAAGCCCTTGTCTGATTGTATCTGCTCCCAATGAAGGACCGATACTTTGCTGACTTGCAACATCAAGTTCAACAGGTAAAGCAGCGTTTCTTAATATAAGAGCCAGACTTTCCGCACTTTCCTGATCAAAACCGGAAATTGATCCTCTGTCACCAATAGCTGATTGAATTGTAGGACTTGACCTGACCCTGCCATCCATTACAATAGCAAGATTTCTGCCGATGTTAGCTGATGTAAGATTGTTAAATCTTTTACCGCCTTCTTCATTTAATCTGAAAATAACTTCCGGTTTACCTGTGATGTGGTTTCGATCTACCGATGCTTGTTCAATATAATTGCCGTCCAAACCTACGTCTCTTTCAACTACAATATATTTATAAGTACCGTCAGTATTCCTGTCATGTTCATCCAACCCGTATCTGTCTTTTATATAAACACCAAGAAGCATTGTATGAGGCGGAATGATGGAAGTGTTTTCCAGATTTCCGCTTGCGTTAAATGTAGTATCCGGATTTGCTCTGTAATATCTGTAAAACGCGGTAGTCGCATCAGTATCTTCAAGATGGAATGTAAGGCTGCCTTTTCCCATTATGATGTCATTAATCCTTTCCGGATCGGCGTTACCTGGAATTTCAATATATATTTGACTTGTTCCCTGTCTTCTTATAATAGGTTCTGTCAGTCCAAACTGGTCAATACGGCTGTTTAAAAATCCCAAAGTACGATTCATTGCATCAACCGGATCATCATTTGTTAATGTGCGGCCTACCTCTAAAACAATACTTATACCGCCTGAAAGATCCAAACCAAGTTTAACAGCGCCGTTTTGCAGATCTTTAAGAGAAAAAATTTCATCACGGTATTTTTGTTCGATTGTATCCAGCGCTTCTCTTCTGTTAAAGAAGGATTCAAGGACTGCCCTTGCTGTCCATTGCTGCGGAAGCGGTTTATTATTGGCTTTATAATTCTTTCTTGCGACAGGAATTAAAAATTCCAGTCCTTCAGGAACATCACCGCCGACACCGGCTGCATCGATTATCCGCCTTAAATCTGCCTGAGCAGCCTGAGATGAATATGTTCTAATGTACTGTCTTGATTCCAGTGCCAGAGCCTGCTGTTCTCTTGGAATAAAAAAATACCAGCGTATTGTAGGCCACAGGAATAAAAAACAAACTCCAAGCACAATAAGCAGAATGATAAATCTGTAACGTTTACTCATATCTATCTATTCTCCGCAGATGAATTATCGTTTGTTGATCCTCCATCTCCGATTTTATAATCATCTTCTTTGATTTTATATTCATCATCTTTTGATGAATCATCTCTTGATGATGATTGGCTTACAACACTGGAAATTGCGCTGCGCATAAATTCCAATTTAACATTATCATCTGCTTTAATGATAACTGTTGTATCTCTAACGCTTTGAATTGTTCCGTAAAGCCCGCCAATAGTGACAATCCTGTCGCCTTTTTTAAGACCGGCGTGCATTTTTTCGGCTTCTTTACGTTTTTTGCTTTGCGGTCTGATTAATAAGAAATAAAAAATCAGAATCATCGGGATAATAAATATGAAAGTGCTTAAAAAGTCACCCCCTGTCCCTCCTGCAGCATCTCCACCCTGCGGAGCTCCCATTAAAAGTGGAAGAAAAAATGTATACATGAAAAACATCCTTAAAATATAGTATTATTGATAACACTAGCATAAAAAGGACATCTTATTCAAGTAGAATTATAAGAAGAATAAGTAACCACAGAGGACACGGAGGAACACAGAGGTTTTAGTACAAAAACTCTACCTACTCCGTGAAACTCCGTGTACTCCGTGGTAAATTCTTAATTTTAATTAATTTCTTTCCAGTAAAGGGGCATATTCCCTCATATATGGGCGTAACCGCGGATGATCGGGTGAAATGGCGAGCGCCTGCCTTAAATAATGAACAGCACGGCGTTCTTCCCGGCGTACATGGTATATTTCAAACATGGAAATAATAGCGTCAAGGTTTCTGGGGTCTTCAAAAAGACTTGAGCGCAGATCATTTAACGCCGAATCCTGATTTGTCTGCAGCCGGCTGCGCAAAAAGTAATAACGGCTCATTACCTGACCGCCGCTTACAGAAGCCAGGCGGCTTTCTACCAAACGGGAGGCTTCATCCCGCCTGCCATTATCGATTAATGCAGAAATATAAATAATCGTATATTCATTGTTTGAATTATCTCTTTCGTATAATTCGCGGGCATAGTTAAACGCACGGGTATTATTTCTCAGATTATGTTCAATATAGTAGCCGTCAATTAAATCCTGATCGGTGCGGCGAACAGTAAAAATCCTGTTTAAAAAACCCATCGCTTCCTGCCAGCTTTCCCTTTGGATGGCATCCCTAAGGCTTAAACTTAACACATCTATGGAAGACCCGGATGTTAGCCTTAAACGTTCCAACAACTCTCTTCCTTCTGCCTGATCCGCAGGACGTGACGATTCCATTAATAAAGTACTTGCGTAAGTCATAGCTTCGACATCATTTGGACTGGAGCGTAAAATTGAACGCAGATAATTTAAAGCAGAATCACGGTTTCGATTTCCTTCTGCTTGTACTCTGGCACGCAAAAAAAGATATGTTCTGTTGTTTGGATTGATGGATGCGTAACTGTCCAATGAAATATTCGCCTGTGAAAAAAGCCCTTGTTCAATTAAAATTGATGCTCTTAATAAAAGAAAATCGCCGTCTCTGGGTTCCATACGCAAAATTTCATCTACCGATGAAAGCGCTCTTGACCAGTCTCTGTTTACAAAGTATGAAATCGCAAGTTCTCTTCTTATTAAATTGCTGTCAGGGAAATGAATAGCTAAATCAGAAAAAACATCTATTGCCTCATTTGCATTACCTGTAAATCTTTTAATTCTGCCAATGCCAATTTGAGCAGGATAACATCTGTTTGAAATATTATACGCTCTTCTATACGCCACTTCCGCCTCATTATACCTGCCCTCCCGTTCAAGAATTAAACCGGTAAAATATAATGGAAGAACAGAAGATGGCTGCAAAGAAACGGCTTTATTTAAATCCCTTAAAGCGTTAGACAAAACATTTGATCCGGTTTGTTCGTTTATCGCCAAAAAAGGTAAAATATGTTCAAAAAAATCGACAGACGCAGATGCCGGTGATATATAATTGCCTCTTTGTGCTTCTCTTATAATATGTGAATAATTTGACGCTAACGGAAGATCAATCATAGGCAGCGTTGCCACAGAATCAGGATAAACCAGTCTTATTAACAAGACATTAATTCCGGTCATCATACGCCCAAATTCGGTAGCGCTTATGTCTCTATTTCTAATCAATTCAAGAGCATCCAGCATGGAAGATAAAATTCCGGTTTCTGTTAAAGTCCGTATTTCTTCAGCAATTCCGCCTTGAAACTGCCGTACAACCGGTTCATCATTATCATGCGGTACTTCGGGAGAAGAGCCGCATGAATAAATCACCAGCGTTAAGAAATAGAAAATAAATACAAATTTTCGAATATTTATAACCATTTTAAGATATTCCATCATAAATTTTAATAAAATAATGCTAAATCAAACACATGTACAAAATCATAACATAATGATACTATTATAAACAATGGAAAACCGCGGAAAATACAAGAATTTTGCTATTTTCATATTTTTTTTATTAATCTTAATTATACCTGTATCATGTTTTTTATTTCAAAGAGAAGACACATCCGGGATTGACGTTTATTATTTAACGGGTACAAAAGAACAAAGAAGTGAATTACTTGAATTATTCCGCCTTTTGGAACAGGAATTACCGGGCAGCGAAGGTGAATTTGCCGTTACAAGAGAAATAGCCGCTAATTACGCCAGAATGAAAGATTACGACAGGTTAATTCATTTTTTAAACGCAAGAACCATCGATAATCCGGCAAATCCATATAACGGTTTTTATTTTTTAATGGTTGCTCATTCATTTATTCAGCAGGATTCAAAACCAATTGCCGCATTATATTTTGATATGATCGTAAAAAATTACCCTGATTTGATAATAAATGATGAATCCATACATCTAGTATGCCTGCGCAATTTAATTGATTTAAACATGAACCCTGAACGCGAGGTTTGGTATTACAAGGAATTAATATCCAGGTTTCCGGATAAAATTGAATCAGGTATTGCATATTTTATGCTCGGTCAAGCATGTGAAAAAGTCGGTGACTGGAATGGCGCAATTCAGGCATATACCAATTATCTGCCTTATACAGGGACAATTATTCCCGGTTTCTCAAATGCCGATCAATACGCAAAACAACAGGTTGATTTCAGCAGATCACAAAAAGACTGGACTTTTGAAAGTTTACCTGCATTAAGAAGAGCTGTTGAAGATGCTTTAACAGACGGGAACGCAAGGGTTCTTTCTCAATATCAGGCAAAAGTAAATTTTTTCGCCCGTTCCTGGGAACAAATAGAAACTGATGATATGGGTATGACAAGGTTTAATCTTTCTCAGTTTATGTACGGCAATCAAATTAGATTTGCTACTACACTGGATGCGTCTTCTAACGCCAATGAAGCGTTTTTAAGAACGACAGGCTGGTCATTAACATTAAATACCTGGTATCTGTATTTCAGAAAGATATACTTCCCGCAGGATCCTGAGATTCACGGCAGATGGGAATGGGCAGGTATATACTACGGAGAGAAATTCTAGTGCAAAAATATTTTACAATTATTAACCACGAACCATCACGAACCATCACGAAAATCAAGAAGATTTCGAATACCAAGTTCGTGTGCGTACCGCAGGTACGTTTCGTGTGGTTTGTGGTAAAATTTCTATTATTAATCAATGTAAATATAGTTTTTGCGCAAGAGGAAGAAAGGCCGATGCGGACAGAAGCGCCGAATGCACGCCAAACGGCACAAATAACTAGATCTTCCTTTAACATATCACAGCCTGCGGCTAATTCACTGCTTACAGAAAAAGCATTAGAACAGGCTTTAACACAGCATTACATCGAACAATATTCAAGTGCACGGGGTATTGCAAATTTAAATGTAATTATGGATCGTGCAAGCATTTATATGCCTTTTATAAGAGAAGAAGTTAAAAAACGCGGTTTACCGCCTGAATTAATTTATCTTCCCATTATTGAATCCGGGTTCCAAATAACCGCAAGAAGCCGCTCGGGAGCGATGGGTTTATGGCAATTTATGATGAATAGTATCGCTCCTTATGACATGAAGGTAACTGATTTAATTGATGAACGCCGTGATTTTATTAAATCAACAAGAGGTGCGCTTCAAAAACTTGAAGATGAATATGGCAGACTTGGCTGCTGGGAATTAACACTGGCTGCATATAACTCAGGGCTTGGAGCTGTAACCCGTACCATTCAAAGAACAGGAAGAGATTGTTATTGGGAATTAAGCAATAGAAGGGAATTAAGAGCAGAAACCATAAATTTTGTACCAAGATTAATTGCTGTTTCTTATGTAATGTCTAAACCCAGAAAATACGGAATTAATATTTGGCATGAAAGGTTCGAATGGGTTGCAATTCCATTGGAACGTCAGGTTTCTATCGATATTATCGCAGATGAAATAGGCATTGACAGGGCTTTAATGCGTCAATTAAACGCCGAACTATTGCACGGGATAAGCCCTTTAGGTACGGGTCATTTATTAAAAATCCCGGCAGAGTATCATGATCTAACTGTCAGTGTCCTTGAAAGAGACGATTTGCCTTTGATTCGTTATCATTACCATGTTGTCCGCCAGGGGGATACGCTTTGGTCTATGTCAAGAAATTACGGCGCTTCTTTGAGCATGATAGAACAGCATAACCCCGGCATTTCTGACCGCTATCTTAGAATCGGCGAAACAGTTGTAACACCGGCATATCCCGGCGTTTCCGCTCCTTCAAGTTCAACCCCTGCGGTAAATCAGGCAAATAGCGGCACTCATGTGGTTCAAAGAGGCGAAACTTTCTGGTCTATAGGCAGAAGATACGGTATTGATCCGCAAGCTATAGCTGAAGCCAATGGCATGAAATTAGATGATATTCTGCATGCAGGAAGAACCCTAAGATTGCCGATAAGATAAGTAGAATATAAGAATTTTAAACCACAGAGGACACGGAGTTTCACAGAGTTTTTTCTTCGAATATTCTTCCTTCCTCCGTGTTACTCCGTGTACTCCGTGGTTATTTAATATAAGGAAATGTAATAATGAGGTATTTAATTTTAATAGTATTAGTATTTTTTGTCGCAACTGGGGTATTTGCACAGCCAAAAACGACTATTTCCAGCACTATTGAATGGGATACAATGAGTGTAAATTCGGCTGTTTCTCTTGATTTGGCTTCGGCGGGTTTAAGGCTTCCGGCTGGCAGAAACCAGGCTGAGGCGATTTTAAACGATGACTTTATTTCGTTAGTACAGCCAAGTCTTTTGCAACTACAGGTTGATTCTTCAACCACTATCGCAGACCTTATACAAAGAGGTGAGCTTAGTCTTCATGAACTTGATGTTATCACACTTAGAGCTAATTCTGTGGCTCCCGCTCTCTCGCCTGATATGCGCCAAATTTCCGCAAGACATTCCATTTCACTTGTAAATTTAAGCACGGCTCTTTTGCGAAACGACCGGCCATCTCCCATAGTAAGAGTTTTAAATCCTGTTTCGACAGTGCCGTACACAGGGATTTTAATTATTGCATCAGACAGCCTTCCCCAGCATGGTATGAGAAGTTCAGCTTTTCCTGTTCCCTGCCTTTTTCCAAAGATTTGGGACAGTGAAATGAATCTTATTTACGAACGCAATATGCTTGAATCCCGTGATAAAACAATGGTACGTTATTCGGCATTGCAAAATATTTTTCTTAATAATCCTTCCGGGCTTTCAGCTGAATTACAGGATGTTGTAGGAGACAGACCGCTTCGTATTTTTGCCCGCGGCGTATTCGGCATAGTACCCACAGATTTAATAATAGAAAGATCTGATGCGCTTTTAATTATTTCTTCGGAAGAAAACCGCCGCTTGTTATCGCAGGGCAAGGTTGCCTTTATTTTAAATGATTCTGTTTTAAGATATAATTTTGAAGAATGAAGACCTCTCGCAAAGGCGCAGAGACGCAGAGTTATAATTCGTTATCTTTACTTTGTGTTCTCCGTGTACTCCGTGTTTAAATTCTTATTTTTTTCATCTTTCTTTTTGATCATTACTTTTCCCATGATAGCGGCTATTATCTGCTGAAAAACAATACAAAGCAATGTAGGTAAAGCTGTAGCTTCCGGAAAAAATGCGACAGCAATCGTTAAAACTGCGCTGAAATTTCTTAAACCGCCTGCAAAAAAAAGCGATATACTTTTTTCTTCACCGGATTTTGAAACTATACCTGTAAGTTTTGAAAGTAAAAAACCAGTAACTGTCAATACAATGCACAAAAGCGCTATTTTCCATATAAGAAGATTATCAAAGCGTATGTTAGGCGCAACTACCGCTGAATTGGCGGCAATAACAAGAATAAGGCAAATTTTTGCAAAAGGATCCAAGCCCGGGCATATAACTTTCGGGATTTTACCCTTACTGGTTTCGTTAATTAAAACACCGATGATTGTAGGAATTACAACCATGAACAATAGAGAAATAGCTATACCGCTCATGTCCAATACTACTTTTTCGCCGATTAAAATTGAAAGAGTAAACGGAACAATCAATGGAGCCAAAAGAGTGCTTAAAAGAATAAGTGTTAACCCGAGAGCTTTATCGCCTTTATAAATAGAAACCCAGATAAAACCTGAAACTGCTGTAGGACCTGCAAACAATAAAACAAATCCTGTTACAAGATCAAGGTCGGCAAAAAAAAGCGAAGATGAAAACAATGCAATTAAAGGCATAATAACATGGCTTGTAAAAAAGAAAAATAAGATAGCTATAGGGCTTCGTACCGCAATTCCCAATTCTTTGGCTGTCAGTTTTAAAGCGCCGGAAAAAGTCATAATGCCAAAAAGCAGTATAACAAACGGCCTTAAATGTATAAAAAAACCTGGCAGCAATAAACCAAGAGCGACAGCGACAGCGGTGGCAAGGGGGAAAAAACGGTCGAGATTTTTATTTATAACAAACAGGGTATTTTCGATCCTAATTCTCCAAAATTGTAATTTCTACCCTTCGATTTCTTCTCATACCTTCTTCTGTGCTGTTATCTGCAACAGGTCTTTCCGCGCCGTATCCGCGAGTCACAATTCGATCGGCAGTGCGCACATTTCTGGAAAGTAAATAGTCCGCTACAGCTCTTGCCCGATCCTGAGAAAGCCTCATTAAATAATCTCTTGAACCTGCCAAAGCAGCATGACCGCTTACCAGTATATCTCTGTCAGGATAGCGTAATAAAATTTCTGCGATTAAATCAAGTTTTTCCTGTTCTCCGGGAAGCATTCTGTTTGAATCGGGATAAAATCTTATATCATCAAGGCTTAAAGAAATTCCTTCATCTACAGCACTGACATTAACATCAGTTAAACCAAGACTGTTAATTTGGTCGATTATTTCTGCAACTAATTGCTCTTTATCCATATATTCAGCATCAATTAATTCAGCGTACGCAGTACCGCGGTATTCGATTATTCTTCCGTCTGACATATGAAAAGTAATCCGGAATTCTTCTTCGTAAGCTGCTTCTTTTCCAAGCGTACGATCCCAATATACAAGCTGATTAAATGTTCCGGTTATGCGCACAGGATAAAGACGCCCGCGTACAGGCTGCGGTCTTGTATCGACATTATAATTTACAGAAAAAGCAGGATATGTTTTTTCCTTCCATTGTCTTTCACCCAAATATTCATAAAACGCATTAAACGGAATCCGGTATGGTTCTTCTATTCCAAAAGCATCACGAAAATCATGTACTTCGTGTGCCGGAGCATTCCATCTGTCGCCGATTTGCAATTCCCTGTCAGGGAATGTAGGAACATTACGAACTACCGGCATATAATACTGCGGGGCAATCGTAAGATTACCAAGTTTATCACGTAAAAAGATAGTTTCGTATTCTCTTGACCATTGATATCCTGCAACTCCTGTTTGCATTCCTACAATGGGGTCATATAATAAACGTTCAGAAGTTTGAAAAGTCGCTTTATGCTCCCCTGCTCCATCTTCTACATTTGTAACTTCTACGGCAATACGGTTTAAAATTTCCGCACGATGGACAAAAACGCCGTTGACCAAAACAACTTCATCTACAACAGAGATTATCCTGTATTGGGCTCCAGGAACATGCCTGAATTCGAACCTTTCTGCAGCGGCATTTACGCAAACAAGTAATAAAAAAGCAAGAAAAAGCGTAAAAGTGAATGATTTTTTTAACTTAGCCATATAATAATTATAACACTTTTTTAATGAAATTATTACAGTAAAAAGCGGTATAAAATGAAGAGTTTGCCAAAATATACCTATCATAAATCTGGTTTTATTTATGTGAGATCGTACAATATTTTTAGTTGTTTGCAGTTCATTTTTTAACTAATTGACAAAACAAATGGTTTATATAACATTATAGTTAAATATGATTTTTGGAGGTTTATATGCTGGTAACGGTTCAAGGATATTTTGACTCTGGACGCTTTATAACCGAAACTCCTATACAAATCCCTGAAAGAAAAAAAACTATTGTAACTGTATTGGATGAAGCAGCTGATGAGTTTAAAGAAGAAGCAAGACAGGTAAAATTATGGGGAGAAATATTTAACGAAATTGAAAATTGTGATGAAGTTCTTATTGGAAAACCTGAAAGCATATGCTTTCGTACTCCTGATGAAATTGATAAATTATGATTATTTATGCGCTTGATACTAATATAGTTTCATATTTTCTGAAAGAAGATAAAAAAACAATTGAAAGAATGAAATCTGAAAGAGATAAAGGGAATAATTTTATAATTCCTCCAACAGTATATTTTGAAATTCAAAATTGGCTGCTTGTAAACAATTCTAGAAAAAAAATGTTAATTTTCGAAAAGATGTATTCATCTCAAGGAGTTGACGTAATTGATAAGAGCATTTTAGATATTGCATCTAAAATTAAAATAAAATTACGAAGTAAAGGTATTACTATTGGAGATGATGTGCTTATTGCTGCTTATTGTATTAAAAATAATTTACATCTTATTACAAATAATTCAAGACATTTTAAGGATATTGAAGAGTTAAAAATAATCGAATGGAATTAGAAACACATATAAATTTTGTATGAACACGAAATTATGAAAAAGGTGACAGTCACCGCCGTCTTACCTGACTTGGAATTGTTATGGGAAGTACAGTGACTGAATGCGTTAGAACCAACTAACGTAAGCGAATTAGGAAAAACAATGGAAGCCAATGATGTATTATTTCTAAAAGCATCGTCTTGAATTACGGTATAATGATAATATTACACAGATTTAAAAAACTATCAAGATATTTTTAATATTCTTGCCAAAAATTTGTTCTTTTTCTTCTTCAGTAAAACCGCTTTTTTCTATATCATCAAAATATCGCGAAGGATTTAACAGCGGAAAATCGCTTCCAAAAATAATTTTATCGCATAAATCTAATGTTTTTATAACATTGTATATTTTTTTATCGTAAAGAAAAGGAGATGCGGCTGTATCATAATAAACATTACAAAACTTTTCTTTTAACTCCTTCATTAATTCGTAAAATAAAAGACCGCCGCCAAAATGCGCAAGAATAATTTTTAATTCCGGATTATTTGTAATAAAGTTTTCCAATTGTTTAAGCGAAACATTGGTTTTTCCCGGATAATTATGTCCGACACTTTCATTAACATGAAGCAAAATAGGAAGATTTAATTTTACGCATGTGTCACATATTTCTTGCCAGGTTTCTGATTCATTAAATAATGGGAATAATTCTCCTACTCCAACTAAACCTGCGTTATGACACCTAATTATTTCTTTTGCGGCTCCTTCGCAAGGCGGAACGACTGCAAAGCCAATTAATTTATCCGGAAACTGTTTTACTTTTTCTATTACATAATCGTTAACATAACGGCAAAGTTTTATATCACGAAAAGCAAAACCAAAAATAACAGATTTTTCGATGCCGTTTTTTTCCATTGATGTTATTACATCTTCGGCTGCAGTAAACTTGTTATTTTTAGCATTTGATAATACGGAAAAGTGCGGCTCGTTTTTTGCATATTTTTCCCAGTTAGCAATTATATCCGGAGGTGTTACATGAACATGACAGTCAACTTTCATTATTTATTTCATCATCTTCAATTTGCAAACCTGCTTTAATACCTATTTTTCTTAAACCTGCAAGAAGCGGTACTCCTACAAGCGCAGCGCCCAACGCAAAAATCATCCGTTCAATAGGTGAAATAATTATAAGCCCAACCCAAATATCCGCCGGTGTTTTTCTAATAACAAGGCTGAAGAAGTTTCCTATAGTGGCTCCGGCTATTAGCCCTCCGTATGCGAATAACCAAAGCGCTATAAAATTAAATATACGTTCTTTGGTTTTATACATTTGCCTTGCAAATAAAATTGCGGTTATCGCTATAATAAAACCTGAACCGTATACAATAACCGGATATAAAATAACATTTCTGCCAATTTCCTGTGTAAACCAAAGAATTGTACCAATGATATAAACAATAATTGCTCCGTTAAAAACAAAATTTCCGTCTTCTCTTATTGAAACAGGAGGCCATTTTCCCCAAGCTATACAGCCTGTTACAAATGCAGTTACAGTTCCCGGGATAAAAGTTCCAAAACCTATCCATGCTGTGTGCGGCGCAATAATAGAACCGATAAAACCGCCGACTGCCGAACATAAAGCGCCTATTATAGGTCCGAATAAAATTCCTGATAATGGATTAAGTATATTTGCAAACGAGAATGAACCTCCTCCCAATATTGGAAAAGTAGGTATTAAATATCCCGAGGCTACAACAGCTGCCCATACAGCCATTACAGCAGGGTGTACATTAAATTTTTTACTCATACTGCTTCCTTGTATCTGATATTATTCCGGTTTTATCCAGTCTAATTACTCTGTGCGCAAAATCGTCTACTAAGAACATATTATGCGTAACAAAAATAATTGTAAAGCCCTTTTTATGAAGATCATTTGTTATACTCATAATTTCCAGACATCCGCGGTAATCATTTCCAACATCAACTTCATCAAATATAATTATTTTACAACCCATCGCAAGAACACATGCGATTACAATTTTTGTCCGTTCTGTTTTACATAAAGCAAATGGAAAATCCTCTGGTTTAGATAAACCCACAGTATCAAGGGCTTCTTCTACACGTTTTTTTATCTCCATTTTCGGCAGACGTTTATTTTTAAGAGCAAAAGCCACTTCGTTATAAACAGAATCGGTAAAAAGCTGTGTGTCGGGATTTTGCATAACAAAACCTACTTCTTTGGAAATATCACCAATTGTCATTTCTTTTATATTCCTGCCGTGCAGAAAAATATCTCCGCTGCATGGGCGCAAAAGCCCTGTAATATTTTTTAGAAGTGTTGTTTTCCCGCAGCCGTTCTTTCCTGTAATTGCTATAAAGTCATTTTCGTAAATTGCCAGATTAATATTTTCGATACCACCGCCATTTGGATACATATAACACAAATTACTCACACGGAGACACGGAGACACGGTGGACACGGAGGTAGAAGAAGAATTATTTAAAAAACTCTGTGCCTCTGTGCCTCTGTGTGAATTTCTTCTGTTTATTGGTCTAATACCGGTGGATTCCAGTAATTCGCTATTTTCAAAAATATTTTTTGCAGTGTCTAACGCTGCGATGCGTCCCTGCTTTAAAATACAAACCCTGTCTGCGTATTCTGCCATTTTTTCACTTTCATGTGCCGCCATTATTACAGTTATTTGATATTTTTCCTTTAATCTTTTTAATACTGATAAAAATTCATCAGCGCCGTCAGGATCAAGGCGGCAAAGCGGTTCATCCAAAACAATTATTTTACTTTTCATAGCAATAATAGCAGCTATGCAAAGACGCTGCTTTTCGCCGCCGGAAAGGGTAACAGGAGATCTGTCTTCAAAACCTGTAAGTCCTGTAACAGAAAGAGCATATTCCACCCTGTCAATTATTTCCTGTACAGGCAATAATAAGTTTTCAGGACCAAAAGCAGCTTCGTCTCTTACTGTCGAAGTAAATAACTGAACATCAGGATCATCAAAAACCATCCCAGCCTTATGCGCCAGCTTCGCCACTGTAGATTCTTTTGTACATATACCGTCAACCGTAATACTTCCTGTAAGTTTACCGCCGTAAAAATGGGGAATAATTCCATTAATAAGTTTACATAAAGTTGTTTTACCACAGCCGTTTTCTCCCATTATTGCAATAAATTCGCCGCTGTAAACGCAAAAACTTATTTCTTTAAGAGCATTTACTTCTGTGTCCGGATATTTATAGCTTATATTATTGAAATTAATTATATTTATTAATCCATTTTCTTCATTCATTTTTCATTACTCTCGGCGCTGTGTTATCTGTAATTTAAAAATATCATAAAAATAAAAAAAACAATACCGCCGGATACTGCATAAATATCGCATATACTGAATACAGGTTTATTTATCCATGTTCTTTTTTTATAAATGCCGAATGCTCTAGAATCCATCGCAGCTGAAGAAACTTGCGCTTTTCGCATTGCGCATAACAAAAGCGGTACTAAAAGACCTGTGTATGCCTTAAAAACAGAGATAAATGAACGTTTTTTATTTTTTTGTCCTGTTCTTTCAAAAGCGTACATTCCGCGTAATTTCTGCGTATCCATATAAATTAATGCTTCATTTTTAAAAACATGAATTAGATTAAACGCAGTCGTTATTATAAAAGAAATCCGGTAATTTAAACCCAATGCGCATAAACCGCCGGCAATTTTGGCTGGAGCTGTAGTCTCTGTAAAAACAGGTAAAAACACCATTAATGAAGCTATTCGGCAGACAATTACGATACCAAGAACAAGCCCTTCAAATTTTACAGAACCTTTTCCTCCCAAAAACGGGAATGATGCCGGAAATATGGGGTTCACTATGTAAGAATTTCCGGGACCAAAAACGCTTTGAATCAGTATAATAAAAAACGCTAACAATGTAAGATTTTTCAGTAATGTGACGCTGCTTATTGGTATTTTAGCAGCTAATCTAATAAAAATTGTAACTAACAGTAAGCTGACAGCAATATAAAGTTTGTCAACTAAGAAAATCAGAATAGTAAACAGCATAACAAAAAACAGTTTAGTCCGAACATCCAGTTTATAAAAAATTGACATAAATTACCTTAAAATAAAAATATCTGATTATACTATATACAAAATAAGAATAATGTGCTATATTCATTAATAATATCAGACAAAAAGGAGTGAGTTAATGACTGACGCAAAAACGCGCTTAGCAAACAGAGAGAGACAGAGAAAATATCGTGAGGCGCACAGAGATGAAATCAATGAACAGCGAAAAGAAAGGTACAATGCCCGCATAGCAAAAGGGAAATGCCCCAGATGCGGAGGCAAAGTAAAAAAGGGTTATACTCTTTGTACAGATTGCTGCGATTATCAAGCCAACTTAAACCGAAAATACGCAAAACAAAAGAAAAAATCCCCGGCAGCAAAAAAAAGCGGCAAAACCGCATCAAAAAAACCTGCAGCTAAAAAGTCAACTGCCAAAAAATCAACAGCTAAAGCAAAACCAAAAGCTAAAAAGTAATCAATAAAAATCTTTTATTTAAGATTTTTACCATAGAGGAACACGGAAGTTTAATAGCTTTCCGCAGTTATTGGTAAATAACTATTTCTTCCGTGAAACTCTGTGGTTAATTCATCAATAAAACAAAATAATTAACTATCTGTATTTTCAACAAAGGGCAGTTCATGCTGCGATTCTGCTGTCATTGTTTGAGAAAGCAGGCGGTTAATGATCCCTGCATTATCAAGAAGGCTCGATACAGATTGATTCTGATGAAGACGCGAAATTACATGCGCAAACAACCGCGATATATTTACATTGATATACCATTCACGTTTTACTACTTCTTCCTGGTGTACGGCATTGGTTCCGATTATTCTGTAAAAAAGCCCTTCATTATACGCTTCGTCAAAATGTGCGATTGCGTTACCGGAAAAAAGCGGAAGGCTTATTGCGCAAATAATTCTGCGTGCGCCGTTTTCTTTTAACAGTTTCATTCCTTTTATTAAAGTGCCGCCGGTTCCTAACATGTCATCCGCCATAAAAACTGTTTTATCCTGTACATTACCCAAAAGACGTATCTGAGAAATATTTGACTGTGAAGCGTCTTTGCTTACTTTGGAATAATCTCTTTCTTTATATAAAAGCGCAAGCGGTTTTTTTAACGAGGAAGCGTAAAATTTATTTCTGTCAACAGCGCCTGTATCGGGAGAAACTACGACAAAATCATCGTTTAAAATATCATCCATTTTGGTAAGTGCCTGTATAATCTGATAACTTGCATGGAGGTTTTCAAGGCGCATTTTATTAAACGCGTTTATTATATCCCTTGAATGAATATCCAGTGTGATAATATGATTTACACCAAGGCTTTCGAATATTTTTCCGATGCGGCTTGCCGTAAGACCTTCCCTTCCCTTTGCCTTGTGCTGACGTGAATACGGATAATTAGGGATTACAAGAGTTATCCTTTCGGCTCCTGCCTGTTTTGCCGCATCAACAGTGACAAAAATTGTCATTAAATGATCGTTAGTTGAAAGATTTGTTTTTATGCCGCTTGAAAACTTTACGGGAAACCTGTTTTCCACATCCTGGAAAATGTAAACATCCTTGCCGCGGATTGATTCTTCTATTTCGGATTTTATTTCTCCGTTTGGAAAAAGCGTAAATTTTACAGGGACTTTAAAATTTACATTGTTTATATTGTTACCGCTTTGTGAAGACGTTCCCCTTACGGTAATTTTATTTATAAGGTCTATTTGTAAAGCCGCCTGCACAGGATCGATGGCATATTTTTGGGAAATATTGTCGATAACTTGCTTGCGGCTATGACGGTATTTATGGCGTAAATGTTCAATTACTTCATCGGCAAAAATATCTCCGCCCGGGCAGGCGATAACAGCTAAATTCGCAGGGTTGAAGTATTTCATGGCTTAATTGTTTGTACAAAATTCCAAAAGATTAATCAAGAGGTTTTACCACGAACCACACGAACCATCACGAAATTGTAAAGAAAAATGCGGTAAAGTTTCTTTATTCTGCCCAGGAGAGGCTGCGGTTTACGGCTTTGTGCCAGCCTGCAACCAGTTTACCGCGTTTTTCATTGTCCATTTGCGGATTAAATTCCATGTCCCTCTGCCAGCGGCTTTTTACTTCGTTTATATCCTTCCAAAAACCTACAGTAATTCCTGCAAGACATGCAGCACCAAGCGCTGTGGTCTCTCTTACAACAGGGCGTATAATAGAAGACTGGCAAACATCCGCCTGAAACTGCATAAGAAATTTGTCTTTACTGGCTCCTCCGTCAACTTTTAATTCCTTCATTTTTATACCGCTGCCGTTATTTGCCAAATCTGTTTCCATTGCTTTTAAAAGATCCATTACCTGATACGCGATTGATTCCTGCGCAGCTCTTATAATATGAGCGCGTTTTGTTCCGCGGGTAATTCCGATGATGCAGCCGCGTGCGTACATATCCCAATAAGGTGCGCCAAGTCCTGTGAATGCAGGAACAAGATATACGCCGCCTGTGTCATTAACTTTGCCTGCAAAATATTCACTGTCGGCGCTGTCTGTTATAATGTGCATCTCGTCTCTAAGCCACTGGATTACAGCGCCTCCTGTAAAAACTGCTCCTTCCAATGCGTATTGTAAATTTGTTTTTCCTTCGATACTTGCAGCGATTGTTGTTAAAAGTCCGTTTGCGCTTTTTACTGCCTGCTCTCCTGTATTCATTAATAAAAAACAGCCAGTGCCGTAAGTGCATTTTACATCGCCTTTGTCAAAACAGCATTGTCCGAAAAGCGCCGCTTGCTGATCTCCTGCGTTACCTGTTATTGGAATTTTTACATCATTTATATTTGCATAAGCAAATATAGAACCGGAAGGTTTTACCTGCGGCAGCATAATACGCGGAATGTCAAGAATATCAAGAAGTTTATCGTCCCAATCAAGTTTATGAATATCAAAAATCATAGTGCGGCTTGCGTTTGTATAATCTGTAACATGAGACTGCCCTCCTGATAACTTCCAGATAAGCCAGGAGTCGACAGTGCCAAAAAGTATTTCGCCGTTTTTTGCTCTTTGGCGAAGTCCTTCTACATTATCTAAAATCCATTTAATTTTTGTTCCTGAAAAATAAGCGTCGGGAATGAGTCCTGTTGTTTTTGTAATGTAATCGCCAAAGCCGTCATTTTTAAGTGAATCTACAATACCGGAAGTCCTCCTGCACTGCCATACAATCGCATTGTATACAGGCTGCCCTGTATTTTTATCCCACAAAATTGTTGTTTCGCGCTGGTTTGTAATTCCGATGGCGGCAATTTCCTGAAGTTTAATGCCTGTCTTGTTTATAAGATCTGTCATTACGGTAAACTGCGAAGAAATGATTTCCATTGGATCGTGTTCTACCCATGCTTCTTTTGGATAAATTTGTGTAAATTCCTTTTGTTGGATTCCCCTTATATTCATCTCGTGATCAAAAAGAATAGCTCTTGAACTTGTTGTTCCCTGATCCAGTGATAAAATGTATTTCTTCAATTTAATCCCCTTGTATAAATTGTTTTATTATGTACTATTATACCATGAATAATTATAAACCTTGCAACCCAAATGCTTCACAGGAAGCTCGTAATTTATTGGATTATCTAAGTAATCTTCGCGGAAAAGGAATCCTTTTAGGACAGCATACACAGACAATGGCTCAGGAAGAACTTGTTTATATTCACGAAGTAACGGGAAAAGCTCCCGCGCTTTGCGGCTTCGAACTTTTGGCGTATTCGCCGAATATTAACTACAGCGAAAGCGATGAAGAATGTCTTACCGAAGTTAACGAAAATAAAAATACTTTGGAAAAAGCGATGGAATGGGCACAACGCAAGGGGATTATAACTTTTACATGGCATTGGTTTTCGCCATTGTACGGCAAACATAAAACATTTTATCAGGCAAATACCTCATTTGACGCCCGCCTTGCTTTACAGGAAGGCACTGAGGAGCGAGCGGCATTTATAAGCGACATGGACAAAATGGCAGAACTGCTTAAACCTTTCTGCGAAAAAAAAATACCTATACTTTGGAGGCCTTTCCATGAAGCCGAAGGTCACTGGTTTTGGTGGGGTTTTCACGGACCAAAAACAGCTATCGGTTTATTCCGCGATATGTATGAAAGGTACGTTAATTTTCATAAATTAAACAATTTAATCTGGGTATGGAACTCTCCAGTGCCGGAAGGTTATGTAGGTGATGATTTTTGCGATGTAATTTCACGCGATATGTATATGCCTGAATTTATGTACAGCGATTACAAAGAAGGACATGACGAGCTTGTAAGAATAACAAAGGCTAATAAAATTACTGCGCTTGGAGAAACCGGACCTCTTCCTAGCATGGAAATGCTTTTACAAACAAGAATTCCCTGGACATGGTTTATGACCTGGAGCAAAAGAATGGTTGGCGAAGAAGTAACAAGCAAACGGGAATTAATTGCAGCTTACAACAGTGAATACGGAATTACATTGGATAAACTGCCGAAATTGTATTAATCAATTCTAAGCAGAATTGGAGTAAAAGGTTTTAGTTCTATATTGGCGCTGTTAACGATATTACCTGTAATTAAATCGACTGCATTTCCTGCAGGTCTTCCGTTTACGGATATACTGATATTTTTATCGCTCCATTCATAATTACAAATATTAATATGTAATCTTCCGTTATATGTAACACTTTGATAACTCACACCGTAAACAGGTTCAAAAGAATTCCTTTCTGTTAATATTACTCTGCGCAAACCTCTCTCTGTTATAATATTTCTTATTGCAGTATTAATTTCTGATTCTGTAAGAGCATTCGCGCCATTAAGCACTGTAGAATTTCTAATAATAAAATCACTATCACTGCCTGTAATTGTTCTGCTGTAATGATCTTTGGAAAGAGAATCTTCGCCTATTATTAATACCCTGCCTCCCCTAGTAATAAAATTTCTTATAACAGCCAATGTTTGCGGCATTATATGTTCGGCAGCAGGGATAATAATTAAACTGTAATTTGCAAATTCTCCCGCAGCAAGCTGCTTTTCTGTAATAAAACCTGTCTTTTGCCCATTGTAAATTAAACTGTTATAAACTTTATCTATTGTGTTTAAATAAAACCTGTCGTATATCCTTGCAGGATTTGAATATAAAATTGCAGCTCTTGGACTTTCATTTTGAAAAGCGGTAATTTCGTGTGAAAGCCTGTTTAAATCAAGATTTGTTTTTCCGATTACAGAAACTACATCAGGACGATGCAGAACACTTCCTGCAAAATCACTGTTTCTGTCATGTGTTCTTTCCCAAACCCAAATAATAGATGCTCCTCTTCCATGTATGGCTCCCTGCCAAAGATCAACTCTTGTATGATTTACCTGCTGGGGAATATAACTTAACGCTCTGTCTTCTATTATATGATCTTCAGAATTAAATACCGGCATTCTTTTAAAGGACATTAAAAGATCGTACCATTTTGTTTTTGTGGTAATTGTTGCATCATTACTGAATAAATAATTATACGAATCGTTTCCGCTTAATTGACTGAACTGCGCAAAACGTTCAGGATCAATTCCCATCCGCAAAGAGGTTCTGCCTCCTGTTGTTAAAAGAACATAGTCCATTATTTTTGAATGAACAGGAACATTAGGCGCTGTCTTTTTTACAAGACCTGCCATC
>Ga0123356_10000270_pt1 | contig 59436 bp, 55 predicted proteins | sample TergutEmb28metaG_2_FD_92546 | JGI IMG/M metagenome (GOLD analysis project Ga0123356, IMG submission 92546) | Embiratermes neotenicus P3 segment gut microbial communities from Petit-Saut dam, French Guiana - Emb289 P3 | ecosystem: Host-associated > Arthropoda: Insects > Digestive system > Gut ...
ACCTCGACCCGCTCGACCGCTGGCTAGGCCAGGAGGTCCAGTTGCTGCACCCGCCGGCGGGCACGTTTGAGCGCATCACCGAACGGGCGCACCGCCGTAAGGTCCGCAGGGTCGTAGTCGGTGCTGTGTCCGCCGCCGCCGTAGCCGCGGTCGCCGCGGTCGCGGTGCCCGCCGGACTGGCACTGCACCTGGGCGGTTCACCATCACGGGGCAATATGGTGGCCGGCCGTCCGTCCGCCACCCGCACCGTCAGCCACGTGCCGGGCACCCTGACTCCGGCGCCAGGTAAGACAGTGCGCCACGGCGCCATTCCGCCGACGACCGTCACACCGTCCACCCCGCCGAGTCCGGGGGTGACGGCCATCGCACCGGTGCCCGCCAACTTCATCCCGACTTCGGTCACCTGGGATTCGGCCACCACCGGCTGGGTGATCGGGCAGGCGGGGACCCCCGGCAGCTGCGCCAACCGCGACCCGTACATCTGCACCTCGATCGCCCGCACCGACGACACCGGCAAGACATGGCAAGGCGTCCACGCGCCGGACACATCCGGACCGTCGGGCCGCAATGGCGTCGGCGGGCTGCGCTTTCTGAACAGCACGTATGGCTGGGCCTTCGGCCCGCAGCTGTGGGCCACCAAAGATGGCGGCGATAGCTGGCAGCAGGAGAACACCGGCGGGCTCGCAGTCACCGACCTGGAGACGGTCAACGGGCGGGCCTTCGCGCTCTTCGGCAGCTGCCGAGCGCCGACGCCCACCGGGATTGCGGACGCCGACTGCTCCTCGTACACACTGAAGACCACCACCGCGGGCAGCGACGCGTGGTCGGCGGTCAGTGGCGTCCCTGCCGTGCTCTCGGCCGGCAGCGGTCCAGCCGCAGCCGCGGTTATCGAGCTCACCGGCACGGCGGGCTACCTGGTCGCGCCGGACGGCTCCCTTTACTCTGGCCCGGTGAACGGCGGCGCCTGGCAGCGGGTATCGACGCTGCCGTGCAAGCCGGGACCGGCAACGAACGCCGGGCTGCCGCAGCAGCTCATGCTCGCGCCCGCGGGGTACGCCCCGTCCGGAGGGATCCGCCTGGCCATCGTCTGCGTGCAGCCGGCGCCTCCGGCGGGGCAGACCACCGACGTCTGGATGTCTGGCAATGGCGGTGCCTCGTGGGCAAAGGCGGGACCGTCGGGGGTTTCTGACCTCGGTGACCCAGCATCGCTCACCGCCACGTCGGCTGGGACCCTCATCCTCGCGACGAGCAACGGCATGTACACGCTGCCGCTGGGCTCTTCGGCCTGGCAGCCGGCCACTCTGTCGGATTCGTCGGGCAAGACGTACGGGTTCAGCTATGCGGGCATGACCACCCCCCTCCAGGGGGTAGCGCTTGGCGGCGACCCGGCGCTGCACGCGATCTGGCTGACCATCGATGGCGGTCAGTCGTGGTCGGCCGTCCCGGTCAAGGGCAGTTAGGAATCGGCGAAGTCACCCGCGGACAGGCGCAGGCCACGCAACAAGCCGAACAACTCGGTCCGGTCGGCCTCCGAGTATGCCGTCATGCCGAACTCCGCGTTCATCAGGTCCCTGGTCGCGACCTGCACCGCATCCCGGCCTCGCTCGGTGATTTCCGCCAGGCGGCCCCGCCCGTCCTCCGGGTTCGGGCGCCGCACCACCATGCCTTGCGCCTCCAGGCGGTCGATCGTGTTAGTCACCGACGTTGGGTGAACCATCAGCCGCTCTCCGATCACCCGCAGCGGCAGCGCGCCCGCGCGGCTGAACGACAGCAGCACGAGCGCCTCGTACCTGGCGAAGGTCAGCCCGTAGGGGCGGAGGATCGCGTCGAGTTCGGCGAGCAGGATCTGCTGGGCACGCATGATCGACGTGACCGCTGCCATCGCCGACGACGGCCCGAACCGCCGTTCCCAGATCCGCGCCGCGCGGTCGATGGGGTCAAAGGGCAGGCCAAGCTCTTTCCGCACACCGGACACCATACGCACCGCGGGACCATTCGAACAGCACGGGTTGGACGCCACGGAAGTACCGAATTCAGTGGTCCGCCGCCGACACCCCTTCCATGATTTCCTGGCATTTGATCATGTGTCGTGATAAATGATCGTTTTAAGGAAAATCGACTGGGGTTCAGAAGGTCAATGGTCTTCGAATCCGGCGGTTATGGCTGCCCGGCGACGAGCCCGGCGGATACCAGCAGCTCCTCGGCGGCGGCCAGCGGGTCGCACTCTCCCGCCGCGACCCTGGCGGCCAGCTCGTCTGGGACGACCAGGCGGCGGGCGAGTGCGCCGAACGCCAGTGCGGTGACCTCGTCGCGCGCCCGGGCCAGCCGCCGCCGTGCTCGCTCGCCACTCGCCTCGAGCCACGCCACGTGCCGGTCGAGCTGGCGGAGCAGTTCGTCGATCCCCTCCCCGGAGGTGGCGACCGTGGTTACGATCGGCGGCTTCCACTCCCCTGGTGCCAGCGTCACCATCGTGCGCAGGTCCCGGACGGTGGCCTGGGTGTCCGGACGGTCCGCCTTGTTCACCACCAGCACGTCGGCGACTTCCAGCACCCCCGCCTTCGCCGCCTGGATCGCGTCGCCCATCCCCGGCACCACGAGCACCACCGTGGTGTCGGCGGCCGAGGCGATCTCCACCTCTGCCTGCCCGACGCCGACCGTCTCGACCAGGATGACCTCGTAACCTGCTGCCGCGAGCACCCGGATCGCCTGCGGCGTTGCGGCCGCGAGCCCGCCGAGCTGGCCTCGGCTGCCCATCGACCTGATGAAGACCCCGTCATCCGTCGCGTGCTCCTGCATCCGGATCCGGTCACCGAGCAGCGCCCCGCCGGTGAACGGGGAGGACGGGTCGACGGCGAGCACCGCGGTCCGCTTGCCCGCCGCGCGCAGGGCCCGGACGAGCACGCTCGTGACGGTCGACTTCCCCGCCCCCGGTGCGCCGGTCAAGCCGATCACGCGCGCGTCGGTCGCCGGCGGCGGAAGTTCCCTGAGCACCGAACGAAGCCGTGGGTCCCCGTTCTCGACCCACGAGATCAACCGGGCCAGGGCACGCTTATCGCCGTCCTTGACCCGCGCGGCGAGGGAATCTGCTTGCAGCGACGAAGTATTCAGCGGGTCACCCTCGCGGGACCCGGAGCAGCAGGGCCGAGCCCTGGCCGCCGCCGCCGCACAGCGCTGCCGCGCCGCGCCCGCCGCCCCTGCGGCGCAGTTCGTATGCGAGGGTGAGCGCGATCCGCGCGCCGGAGCAGCCGAGCGGATGACCCACCGCGATCGCGCCGCCGTTAACGTTCACGATGCCCGGGTCGACGCCGAGGGCCCGGGTCGATGCGATGCCGACCGAGGCGAACGCCTCGTTGATCTCGACTAGGTCGAGGTCGCTAACGCCCAGGCCGGCCTTCTTCAGGGCCTTCTTGATCGCATTGGACGGCTGCTGGTGCAGGCTGTTGTCCGGGCCCGCTACGGTGCCGAACGCGCCGACCTCGGCGAGGATTTTCGCGTTGAACTCGACGGCCTTCTTCCGTGTCGTCAGCACAAGGGCAGCGGCGCCGTCGGAGATCTGCGAGGACGAGCCGGCCGTGATGGTGCCATCCTTGCCGAAAGCCGGGGGCAGCTTCGCAAGCGACTCGGCCGTCGTATCGGCGCGGATGCCCTCGTCTTCCTTGAAGGTGATGGTTTCCTTCCGCGACTTGATCTCGATGGGCACGATCTCCTCGCCGAGCACGCCGTCCTTCGTGGCCCGCGCGGCGCGCTGCTGCGAGCGGGCGGCGAACTCGTCCTGGTCCTGGCGGGAGATGCCGAACTTGGCGTTGTGGAGTTCCGTGGACTCGCCCATCGACAGGCCGTCGAACGCGTCGGTCAGGCCATCGAACGCCATCGAGTCGATCATCTCGACAGCGCCGTATTTGTAACCCTTGCGCGAATTCTTCAGCACGTGCGGGGCGTTTGTCATCGACTCCATGCCGCCGGCCACGATGACGTCGAACTCACCGAGCCTGATCAGGTCCGCCGCCTGGGCGATGGCGTCGAGTCCAGACAAGCAGACCTTGTTCAAGGTGATTGACGGGGTGGTCATCGGAATGCCTGCTTTGACCGCCGCCTGCCGTGCGGTGATCTGGCCGGTGCCGGCCTGCAGCACGTGGCCCATGATCGCGTACTCGACCGCCTCCGGGGCGATCCCAGCCCGGTCGAGCGCGCCCTTGATCGCGAAGCCGCCGAGGTCGGCGGCACTGAACGGCGCAAGGCTGCCGAGCAGCCGGCCGATTCCGGTGCGCGCACCGCCGATGATCACTGGGTCGCGGTCGCCCATTAGAGGCCTCCTGAGTGGCTGCTCGCTGCTTGCCGGGCTATCTATGCCAACATACCCATCATGCTGCTGAGAATCGATCATGTGGGGATCGCCTGCCGGTCGCTGGACGCCGCCGTCGAGCGTTACGTGACCGTCTTCGGGCTCGCCGTGGTGAGCCGCGAAGTCAACGCGGAGCAAGGCGTCAAGGAGGCGATGCTGGCCACGTCGGAGGGCACGTCGTACGTCCAGCTCCTCGAACCGCTGGGGCCGGACACGCCGGTCGGCCGGTTCCTCGAGCGGCGCGGCGAGGGGATGCACCACGTCGGGTACGCGGTCGCGGACGTGACGGCCGCGCTCGAGGAGATCGGCGGGCAGGGTGTGCGGCTCATCGACTCGCGGCCGCGGCACGGCTCGATGGGCGCTTCGATCGCCTTTCTGCACCCCGGAGACCTTGGTGGGGTACTGACCGAACTGGTTCAGCCGCGCTCGGATTCGTGACAGATTTGTGGTGATCTGTTCTAGCTTGTTGGCTGCATGAAACGTGATCTTCTGGACAGGGGGCGGGGACTCACGGGAGGCGTGTGACCTTTAGACTTTCACGTGGCGATCACCGACGCCATCCGCGCCGGATTTGCGTGGTGCAGAACATCGAAGCACCCGCAGAGCCTGCGGAGGCGGAGTAGATTGCCTCTCACTGGCGAGACCCTCGCCGCCACCCGGCTCCGCCTGCCGTCCCCCTCTAGCTTGGATTAGGCCACATGCAATCGGATATTGACGCTCAACTGACCAGCTTCTTCGAAGAGACCCCACCGCGTGATTTCGCCAAGGTGATGCGCGGCTACGATCCGCACCAGGTCGACGAGCACATCCGCCAGATCGCCAGCGAAGTTCGCCGGCACCAGGAAGACGCGCTGGCGGCACGGCGTGAGCTCCAGGATGCGCAGCGGCAGATCCAGGAGCAGGAGCGTCCGACCTATTCAGGTCTTGGCGCACGCATCGAGCAGTTGCTCCGGCTAGCCGAGGAGCAGGCCACCGAACTCGTCCAGGCCGCCAGGTCCGAGGCAAACGAGATCAAGGCTGCCGCGAAGGTTGATGGCGCTGAGCTGCGTGCCGCGGCCGAGAACGAGGCCGCTGAGCTGCGCGCCAACGCCAAGCGTGAGACCGACGATGTGCGCGGTGCCGCGGAGCGCGAGGCGGACTCGATCCGCACCACCGCGCGCCGCGAGGCGGACGAGCTGACCTCGACCACCGAGCGGGAGGTCGCCAAGCTGCGTGCCACCGCCGACCACGAGGTTGCCGAGAAGCGCGCCGCCACCGAGCGGGACATCGCCAAGCTGCGCACCACCACCGAGCGTGAGGTGGCGCAGCTCAAGGCGGCGGCCAAGCGGGAGCGGGACGAGATCCTCACCACATCCAAGCGCCAGGCGGACGAGATGCGGTCGCAGGCGCAGCGCATTCTCGAGGAGAGCGAGGCGCAGCGGGCGCAGGCCGAGGCCGAGTTCGAGATCCAGCTCGCCGCCCGCCGCGAGGAGTCCGAGCGTCAGGAGGCCGAGCGGCTCGGCGCCGCGCAGGCCGCGACCCAGAAGCTGGTCTCCGAAGCCGAGCAGCGCGCATCCACCGCCGAGCAGCGGGCAGCCAAGGCGTCGGCGCAGGCCGACCAGACCCGGCGCGACGCCGACCAGCACGCCCGGCAGCTCGTGACGAACGCGAAGAAGAACGCCGACCAGATCGTCGCGCAGGCCAAGGCGCAGGCCGATGCGACGCTCAGCGAGGCGAAGACTGAGGCGGAGCGGCGCCGCGTCACCTCGCAGCGCGAAGTCGACGAGCTCACCCGGCAGAAGGACAACATCTCCTCGCACCTCGCCCAGGTGCGGCAGCTGCTCGGCGGGCAGCTCGGCATCCAGATGCCGACGATGGACCCGGCGGTGGCGGCCGCGCCGGTCAAGCCCGCTGTAGAGGGTGTGCCGGCCGGCAATGGCGCGCCAGCGCCCGCCCCGGCGGTGCGCCCTGCGGCGCCTGCCAACGGTGCCGCAGCCCGGCCGGCCGGCGCCGCGAACGGCGACGGTGCCAAGGACAGCGACGAGGACTGGTGGACCGAGTAACGGCAACCACCTGAGGGGCTCGCGGTAAAGAGAGGGGGTCCTAGCCAACGTGGCTAGGACCCCCTCTTCGCATGACTGGCGACCCCAGGCGGTGCGCAGACAGCTTCGTCGCTGCTACGCCCCTCCCTTCGAGCTCTGTCCGTGATGTCCTTCCGGGACGGGCCACTCGGTCGGCAGTGCGCCGCCGGCCAGCGCGGCCGGGTTGACGACCCGGACGATCTCGCTGAGGACAATCCGGACGTAGTTCTCCCCAACCCACAGGTGCTTCGCACCGTCCACACCGAGCACGTCCGCCTTTGGCACACGGGCGAACCTCGTTCTGGCTTCATCCGGGCGGAGATAGTCGTCGAACTCCGGGACGAGGACGGCGAGCGGCTTCCCCGACGAGGCCCACGCATCCAGGTCGGCATCGCCGGCCCGCTTCAGCGGCGGGGAGAGCAAGATCGCCCCCTCGACCCCGGGCAGCGCGGCACCGTACATGAGCGCCAGCTCGGTGCCGAACGACCAGCCGAGCAGCCAGATCCGCGGCAGACCGGCGGCCACGGCGTACCGGATGGCCGCCTCGACGTCGTACCGTTCCGTCACGCCCTGACCGAACTCCCCGTCGCTCTTGCCCCGCTCCGACTCGGTACCCCGGGTGTTGAACCGCAGCACGGCCAGATCCGCGAGTGCGGGCAACCGGTAGGCGGCCTTGCGGTACACGTGACTGTCCATCATGCCGCCGTGCGTCGGCAGCGGGTGCAGGCAGACCAGCGTGGCGGCCGGGTCGCGGTCCGCGGGCAGCGCCAGTTCGCCGACCAGGTTCAGCCCGTCCTCGGTGCTGACGGTGATCGGGGTTCGCCGCGCCGGGAGGACCGTTGCGGCCCGGATCTGATTCAACTGAGTTCCCTTCCTGCTGGAACGCGCGACTGCCCGGTCTGACGGCGGCCGGCGTCAGCCGGGGCGGCGCTGCATGCGCCGCTGCCAGCACACCGTATGCCAGTGCCGCCGCGCCTGAACGCCCGCGTGCGTCGGCCAGACCACGACGTGCGCGGTGCCCGGGTAGATCTCCTGGTCACAACCGGGGCAGCGGTACGCCTTGGTGGCCGCGGCACCGGGGACTGGACGTACCACCCAGTCCCCGTCCGGCCAGTCCTCGATCCGTTCCGGTCCGAGCGGCGCCGCTGACGATACCGACTGGGGACGCCGGGTCTTGCGGGGGCTCACAACCATCAAGCGTATCCGGACGAGGGTGCCGCAAGCTCCGCAGGCACGTCCACCAGTTCTATTCGATCATCGCGTCGCGCAAGCTCACGCAGAGATTTGCTATACGCCGGCGTGGCGAGCAAAGTCTTAGCCAACTTCAAGTTAAGCTACTTGAGAGTTGCTAATGGCATGGGGCTGTCATTGGCACATAGCCGCCGCATCGTCTTCCAGCGCCGGTGCCTGCACGCATCCTGTTGACATGAACTACAGTGACACCTCGTGCGGCTCGTCATCGCGCGGTGCAGCGTCGACTACGACGGCAGGCTCACCGCCCACCTCCCGTCCGCCCTCCGGCTGCTGATCGTGAAGGCCGACGGGTCTGTCCTCGTCCATTCCGACGGCGGCTCCTACAAGCCGCTGAACTGGATGTCACCGCCTTGCCGGCTGACCGAGCAGCCGGACAAGTGGACGGTGACCAACAAGGCCGGCGAGACACTGACGATCACCATCGAGGAGACCGTGTCTGACACCTCTGTCGACCTCGGCATCGACCCGGGCCTCGTCAAAGACGGCGTCGAATCGCACTTGCAGGAGCTGCTCGCCGAGCAGCTGCATCTGCTTGGCGAAGGCTACCGGCTCGTCCGCCGCGAGTACCCCACCCCGATTGGCCCGGTCGACATCATGTGCCGCGCCGCCGACGGCGTGCACGTCGCCATCGAGATCAAACGCCGTGGCGAAATTGACGGAGTTGAGCAATTGTCGAGATATCTGGAGCTGCTGAACCGAGATCCGCTGCTCGCTCCCGTGCACGGCGTGTTCGCCGCCCAGGAAATCCGGCCGCAGGCGCGCACCCTCGCGGTCGACCGGGGTATCCGCTGCCTGACCCTGGACTACGACGCCATGCGCGGAATCGAGCGCGAGGGCACGCTTTTCTGACTAGCGCGCTCGGTAGACGTCAGCGCGATGATCGATGCGGACAACGTGGACGATTCGATCGGACTCGTCAATCCGGTATATGACTCGGTAGGCGCCCCGACGTGCGGAGTGGTAGCCGCCTAGTTCGCGCATGAGAGGCTTGCCGACCCGGTGCGGATTATCTAGCAGAGCACCCGTCAAGAATTCAGTGACCGCCGCGGCAACCGCCAAAGGCAGACCCCGGGGTGGCCCCTCAACGAGGGCACGACGAGCAGTGGCGGTTAGGGACAAGGCATAGGCCTGGTCGCTCACTCGCCGCCCTGCTCTAGGCGTCGACGCTGCTCCATGAGCTCACGCAGTTCGTCAGCACCGATCGTCTCACCGCGGGTGATCTCGGCCTCCGCCTCCCGGATCTCGTCAAGGGCTCCGGGCGTGGAGAGCAAATCTAGGGTGTCCTCTATTGCCTCTAGGTCCGACACCGACATGATGACTGCCTCGGGACGACCATTGCGGGTGATCACCACCCGATCATGAGTGTCCCGTACTTCGTCCAGCACCGCGGATAGCCGCGCTTTGGCATCCGCAAGCGGGATGATCATTGTCATGACTAGAATTATAGTCACCAAGAGCTTTATGGCAAGGTGCGTGCGAGGCGTGTGCTCGCGGTCAGGCGGGGGCGGTTGCCCTAATCCCGGGGCATCGGCAGACGGTAGTGATGCACGGCGACGTTGCCCACCTTGCGGACCGAGAGCAGGGTCATCGGATTGGCGTGATCATGCGGGTACCTGGCGGGCAGCGCGAAGCGCGGAGCCGCCGGGTCGCCCACGAAGAACGGGGCGATAGCGAGCCGCAGTTCGTCGGCCAGGTTCGCCGCCAGGAGCTCGCGGAGGATTTGCGAGCCGCCTTCAATGAGGACAGTCGCCACGGCTCGTTCCGTATGGAGGTCTTCGAGTACGTTCGCGAGGGTCAACTGCGGGCCCGCGTCGATAACGACGGCCCGCTCCCCGAGGTTGTCCCTGGCCGCCTTGGCGGCGCTGGCCGTGGCGTAGACGAGCGGGGCGCCCGGGCCGGTGAAGAAGTGAGCATGCGAATCCAGGTCCCCGGTCGCGGTCAGCGTGACGCGGCGCGGGTGCGCGGGCCTGCCTTCGCGCTCGCGCCGGGTGATCCGGGCGGCGTCGCGGATCAGCAGCCGCGGGTTGTCGGCGCGGATCGTGCCGGCCCCGACCAGGATCGCGTCGGCCGTCGCACGCAGGTCGTCTACCTCATCGAGGTCTTCGGGTCCGGACAGGATCAGCCGCGGGCCCGACGCGTCGTCGAGGTAGCCGTCGACGGACACGGCACAGCTCGCGACGGTATACGGGCGGGCGGGCACGGGACATACGGTACCCGTGTTACGGGCGCGCATCTCGGACTGATCCCAGCCACGCGGGATGGTTTACTGGCTTGCATGGCAGGTCACGTGGTTTCGCCCACCGTCCCGGCGTGGGGCACGGGCAGGGAAACGTTCCAGTCGGTCAACCCGGCGACGGGGGAAGTACTCGCCACCTACAGCATCGACGGGGAGCGCGAGGTCGCCATCGCGGTGCGGCGTGCCCGGTCGGCCGCCGCCTGGTGGGGCGGGCTGTCCTTCGGTGACCGGCGGCTGCGGCTGCTTGCCTGGAAGTCCCATCTCACCCGGTATCTCGGGCGGCTCGCGCAACTGGTACACGACGAGACGGGCAAGCCGCTCGACGACGCCACCCTGGAGATCATCAACACGATCCTGCACCTGGACTGGGCGGCACGGCACGCGCAGCCGGTGCTCAAGCCGCGGCGCGTGCCGAGCGGCGTCGCAATGTTCAACCAGGCGGCGTCCGTCGAGTACCACCCGCTCGGCGTCATCGGCGTGATCGGGCCGTGGAACTACCCGGTCTTCACCCCGATGGGATCGATCGGGTACGCGCTCGCTGCCGGGAACGCGGTGGTGTTCAAGCCAAGCGAGCTCACCACCGGGGTCGGCCAATGGCTCGTGCAGTCCTTCACCGAGGTCCTGTCCGAAGTGTTCGGCGACACCGAGCCGGTGCTCCAGCTGGTGACCGGGCTCGGCGCCACCGGAGCGGAGCTGGCGAAGTCCGGCGTGAACAAGCTGGCGTTCACCGGGTCGGCCGCGACCGCGCGCAAGGTGCTCGCCGCCGCCGCCGAGACGCTGACTCCCGTGCTCGCCGAGTGCGGCGGGAAGGACGCGCTGCTTGTGGCGGCCGACGCCGACCTGGACGCGGCCGCGGACGCGGCGGCGTGGGGCGCGATGTCCAACGCCGGCCAAACCTGCGTCGGCGTGGAGCAGGTGTATGTCGTTGAGTCGGTCTACCACTCGTTCCTCGACAAGCTCAACGAGCGGGTCGGGCGGCTGCGGCCAGGCGACGACGCGTCGGCTGCCTATGGTCCGATGACGCTGCCCGGACAGCTCGACGTCGTCGAACGGCATTTGACCGACGCGGTCGCGCACGGCGGTCGCGCCGTCCACGGCGGGCTTGAGTCAGTCCGTTCGCCGTACGTGTCGCCGGTGGTGCTGGTGGACGTGCCCGCCGACAGCGCGGCGGCGCGCGAAGAGACCTTCGGTCCAGTGGTCTCGGTCACGCCGGTGCCGTCGCTGGCCGAGGCGGTGCGGCTGACAAACGCCTCCTCGTACGCCCTCGGGTCGGCTGTCTTCACGAAGCGGCGGAGGGCGGGACTGCGAGCCGCGCGGGCATTGCGGGCCGGGATGACCTCGGTGAACTCGGTGATCTCGTTCGCCGCGGTGCCTGCCCTGCCGTTCGGGGGATCGGGGGAGTCCGGGTTCGGGCGGATTCACGGCGCGGACGGGCTGCGCGAGTTCTCCCGCGCTAAGTCGATCACCAGGCAGCGGATGAAGCCGCTAGTGCGCACGACCACGTTCAGCCGGACGCAGACGGACATGGACCGGATCGTGAAGCTGATCACGTTGCTGCACGGCCGCCTGTACCAGCCGAAGCGGCGCCGGCCCCGCTAGCAGCCTAGGCCGGCCACGCCGGGCTAGCCGGACGCGAGAATCCCTGTCAGCTGCTCAGGGCCGGAGCGGGTGCGGCCTCCGGGTCCTGCGGGGCGAGCGGGGCGCGGCCGCCGATCAGGTCCGCGGCGCGCTCCGCGATAGCGATCACCGGGGCATTCGTGTTGCCCCGCGGCAGGGTCGGCATGACTGAGGCATCCACCACGCGCAGCCCGTCCACGCCGCGGACCCGAAGCATGGGGTCGACCACGCTGTCGTAGCCGCTCGCGGACTTCGCCACGTCCCCGCCCATCGCGCAGGTCCCGACCGGGTGGTACAGAGTCACCAGCGAGCCGCGGATGTAGTCCCGCATCTCATGGTCGGTGTGCGCGCCATCACCTGGGGCGAGTTCCGCGGTGCAGATCTTTGACAGCGGCGCGGCCGTCCCGTAGTCGCGGGCCGTCCGCACGCCGGCCGCGAGCGCATTCAAGTCGCGGACGTCCGAGAGGTAACCGGGGTCGATTTGCGGGCGGTGCCGCGGGTCGCGGGAGCCGAGCGTGAGCCGTCCGCGGCTGGCGACGTCGACGAGCGTGACGAGGACGGTCATCGCCCGGCTCGCCGGATCGGCCAAGCCCTGCTCGCGGAAGCCAACCGGAAGCACGTGCCACTGCAGGTCGGGCGCGGCCAGCCGGGGGTCGCTGCGGGCGAATCCGCCCGCCTCCGCGATGTTCGAGGTCAGCGGGCCCTTGTGGGTCAGCCGCCAGCGGGCGTATCCGCTGTTGCCGGTGTGCTCCCACAGGCCCTTCACCGACGGGGTCGACCAGAGGACCGGAACCCCCGGATGGTCGATCAGGTTCGCGCCTACCGCGGGCAGGTCGGCGACCACGAAGACGCCGTGCTCGCGCAGGTCGTCCGCCGGGCCGATGCCGGACAGCATGAGCAGCTGTGGCGTCCCGATCGCGCCTGCGGCGAGGATCACCTCGGCCTCCGCGCGCGCGGTCTCCTCGCTACCGTCTTTGCGGTAGGTGACCCCGGCCGCCCTGCCGCCCTCGAGCACCAGGCCGGTCGCCAGCGCGCCGGTGAGGACCGTGAGGTTGCCCGGCCGGGCGCCCAGGTAGGCGTCTGCGACGCTGCACCGGCGGCCGTCTCGCTGGGTCACCTGGTAGAAGCCGACGCCCTCCTGCCGCGGGCCGTTGAAGTCGTCGTTGGCCACCGCGCCGCGGCGGATCGCGGCCTCGATGAACTGCTCGGTGTGCGGAGACTTGTACCGCAGATCCTGCACCGCCAGCGGCCCGCCGGTGCCGTGATAGGGGCTCTCGCCGCGAGCGTTGTCCTCGGCCCGGCGGAAGTACGGGAGCAGTTCCTTGTAGCCCCAGCCGGTGCATCCGTACTCGTCGCGCCAGGTGTCGTAGTCCGCCCGGTTGCCCCGGATGTAGATCATGGCGTTCATCGCGGACGAGCCGCCGAGGGCCTTCCCGCGCGGCCAGTAAACCGGCCGGTCATCGGCCCGCTCCTGCGGGAGCGTCACGTAGTTCCAGTCATACTGGCTACGGAACAGCCGGCTGAATGCGGCCGGGATAGTCACCTCGTCAACGGCGCTTGCATCGGGGCCGGCCTCAAGGAGGAGGATCCGGGTACCCGGATCCTCGGCGAGCCTGGCCGCCACGACGCAGCCTGCACTCCCGCCGCCTACGATCACGTAGTCATACACACGGTTACCTTATCGGGGCAAAGCGGGGTCCGGCGGGCCCCCGAGAACCGCCGGACCCCTACATGGCAACTGTGACTACGTATCGTCACGATTATTTGACCTTCGGCGTCGCAACTTTTCTCTACCCCAGCTCAGTGCAGTAATCACCTTTTCCTAGCGATCACTTAACGTCACTGGGTTACGGTGGCTCCATGGCGGATGACAAACGTGACACTCCGGTCGTGCTCTCCCGGATCTACACTCGCACCGGCGACGACGGAACCACCGCGCTGGCGGACGGCACCCGCGTCCGGAAGACGGACTCGCGGCTCGCCGCTTACGCCGCGACCGACGAGACGAACAGCGCCATCGGCGTAGCGATCACGCTTGGCGGCCTGCCCGATGACATGGTCACGCTGCTGCGGCGGATCCAGAACGAGCTCTTTGACGCCGGCGCCGACCTAGCCACCCCGCTGCCCGAGCAGCCCCCGGAGTACCCGCAACTGCGGATCGACGAGAGCTACGTCGCCGCCTTGGAGGCGGCGTGCGATCAGTACAACGCCGCGCTGCCGACGCTGCGCTCGTTCATCCTCCCTGGAGGCACTCACGGCGCCGCCCTGCTGCATACCGCACGAGCGGTCAGCCGACGCGCCGAGCGCGCGGCGTGGGCGGCCGTGGCTGAGGGTGGCGACACGATCAGCGGGTGGCCCGCCAAGTATCTCAACCGGCTATCTGACCTGTTGTTCATCCTGGCTCGCGCGGCCAACGCGGATACCGGAGACGTCCTGTGGCGGCCCGGCGGAGATCGCTAGGCACGGGATCGCCGGGTAAAGCGATCGCCAGGCCCCGGGATGTGGAGGTCCCGGGATGTGGAGGTCCCGGGATGTGGAGGTCCCGGGATCGCTAGCCGAAATCTGTCAGGTGCGAGCCCGGCGGCGACGCCTCAAGCCAGGCGAGCAGACCAGTTAGCGCCTGGTCGGTCATCGCCAGTTCCACGTGTTCGCCACCTGGCGACCCCGACGCGTCCGCCGCCGGTTTCGTTGCCACCTCGATGACCACCCGGCCCGCGCCGAGCGCAGCCTCCTCGTCGGGACGCACCGCGCGCCGGCTGACCACGCTGAGCGTACGGCGGTGGAAGACCTGGTCTGGCCGGAGCAGGACGCCCAGCGCGCGGTACCAGTACACCTCGTCCCGCTGATAGGAGAACATGCCCAGCCGCCACCTGCCGGTATCCGCCGGGCGGCGCAGGGCACACTCGACGGTGCCGCCAGACCGCTCAAGCAGGAACCGGCGGGCAGCGAGAGCGACGGCGGAGAGCACGAGGAGCACGGCGAGCGTGGCGATGATCCACACCGCCCCCGTCACCGCTGTGTCCACCGCCGCTCCGCTCGCGCTTGCCCGCTAGAGAACCGGCGTGGTCAGGCCTGCTCGCCCGCTGCCCGCAACCGGGCACGGGCGTACCTGACCTCCGGCGATTCCTCCGCGGCGGCGGCCGAGCCGACCGCCGACGTCGCGGCGTCCAGGTCTGCCTTGGCCGCCGTGACGTCCACGTCGGTGGCGAGCTCGCCGGTCGAAGCGAGGATCGACACCCGGTTGCCGTTCACCGAGAGGAACCCGTCCCGGACGGCGGCCCGCACCACGTCACCGGGGTTGTCGTCTCCCGGCACTTCGCGGATGCGGACCACGCTGCCCGGTGAGAGGATGCCGAACACCGGAGAGTGCCCGGGCTGGACGCCGATGTCGCCATCGATCGTCTTCGCGATGACCAAGCCTGCCTCGCCGGACCAGAGAGACCGGTCCGGCATCAGCAGCTCGACGTGAAGGGCCACTAGCGCTCCAGCTCCTTGGCCTTGCGCTCGACGTCCTCGATGCCGCCGCACATGAAGAACGCCTGCTCCGGCACGTTGTCGTACTTGCCCTCCGCGATCGCCTTGAACGAGGAGATCGTCTCCTCGAGCGGGACGAACACGCCGGGCTGGCCGGTGAACTGCTCGGCCACGTACATCGGGTGCGACAGGAAGCGCTCGATGCGGCGGGCCCGCTGCACGGTGATCTGGTCGTCCTGGGACAGTTCGTCGATACCGAGGATCGCGATGATGTCCTGGAGTTCCTTGTACCGCTGCAGGATCTGCTGCACGGTCTGCGCTACGTTGTAGTGCTCCTGCCCGATGTACCGCGGGTCCATGATCCGGGACGTCGAGTCGAGCGGGTCCACCGCCGGGTAGATGCCCTTCTCGGTGATCGCCCGGGACAGCGTCGTGGTGGCGTCCAGGTGGGCGAACACCGTGTGCGGCGCCGGGTCGGTGATGTCGTCGGCGGGCACGTAGATCGCCTGCATGGAGGTGATCGAGTGGCCGCGGGTGGACGTGATCCGCTCCTGGAGCTGGCCCATCTCGTCCGCCAGGGTCGGCTGGTAACCCACCGCGGACGGCATGCGGCCGAGCAGCGTGGAGACCTCCGAGCCCGCCTGGGTGAACCGGAAGATGTTGTCGATGAACAGCAGTACGTCCTGCTTCTGCACGTCGCGGAAGTACTCCGCCATCGTGAGCGCGGACAGGGCGACCCGGAGCCGGGTGCCCGGCGGCTCGTCCATCTGGCCGAACACCAGCGCCGTGTCCTCGATAACCCCGGACTCCGTCATCTCGAGGAAGAGGTCGTTGCCCTCACGGGTCCGCTCGCCCACGCCCGCGAAGCAGGACACACCGCCGAAGTTCTTCGCGACTCGGCGGATCATCTCCTGGATGAGCACGGTCTTGCCGACGCCCGCGCCGCCGAACAGGCCGATCTTGCCCCCTCGCACGTACGGGGTCAGCAGGTCGATGACCTTGATACCGCTCACGAACATCTCGGTCTTGGACTCGAGCTGGTCAAGCGGCGGGGCGGGACGGTGGATCGGCCAGGTTTCCTTGACGTCAAGGGAGGCCCTGGGGACGTCGAGCGGCTCGCCGAGCGCGTTGAACACATGGCCTTTGGTGACGTCGCCCACTGGCACCGAGATCGGCCCGCCAGTGGAGGTCACCTCGGCGCCCCGCACCAGGCCGTCGGTCGGCTGGAGCGAGATCGCGCGGACCATGTTGTCACCGATGTGCTGCTCCACCTCAAGGGTCAGCGTCCGGGTGGTTCCGGCTACGGTCGTTTCGACGTGCAGCGCGTAGTAGATCTCCGGCATCGCCTCGGCCGGGAACTCCACGTCGACGACCGGGCCGATGACCCGGGCGACGCGCCCCGTACCGGTCGCGGTCTCGTTTTCTACGGTCGCGGTCATGATCAGTTACTCACTCCCTGCGTTCGCCTCAGCGAGCGCGTTCGCCCCGCCGACGATTTCGCTGATTTCCTGGGTGATCTCGGCCTGCCGGGCGTTGTTCGCCTCCCGGGTGAGCCGGTCGATAAGGTCGTTGGCGTTGTCCGTCGCGGCCTTCATCGCGCGCCGCCGCGCGGCCAGCTCGGAGGCGGCCGCCTCCAGCATGGCGTAGTAGATGCGGCTGGCCACGTACTGGGGCAGCAGCGCGTCGAGCACGACGTCCGTGGACGGTTCGAACTCATACGAAGGCAGCGCACCGCCGGGCCGCTCCCCCTCCTTCTCCTCGATCTGCATCGGCAGCAATCGGTGCACCGCTGGCCGCTGCGTCAGCATCGAGACGAACTCGGTGGACACCAGGTAGATCTCGTCCACACCGCCATCGCTGACGTCCTTCTCGAACGCCTCAAGCATCGCCAAAGCCACATCCTCGGCCTCCGCGTACGTCGGCTGGGCGGAGAAACCGCTCCAGTCGCGCTCGACGGGGATCTCGCGGAAGCGATGCCAGGCGATGCCCTTGCGGCCCGCGACATAGGTGACGGTCCCGACCTGGTTCTCCTCGTTGCGCTGCCGGAGCCGGCTGGCCTCGCGCAGGACGTTGGCGTTGTAGGCGCCGCAGAACCCGCCGTCGCTGGTGAGGATGAGCACGGCGGCCCGCTTGAAGTTCTCCGGCTCGGTGATCATCGGGTGGCTGATCGAATGCGACCGGCTCACCACGGCTTCCACCGCCGTGGCGAGCTCACGCGAATACGGCTCGGCGGCCCGCATGCGCTGCTGAGCCCGGACGATCCGTGACGACGCGATCAGCTCCTGGGCGCGGGTGATCTTGGCGATCGACTTGACCGCCCTGATCCGCGCCCGGACCGCGCGAAGCTGTGCTCCCATGGGTGCCTACTCTTTTTCCGCCGGCGCGGGCGGAGCGTACTTGGCGACTGACTCCTGGGAGTGCTCCTCCTCGCCCAGCGGCTCGAGGCCCTGGTCGTCGGCCACCAGCAGCTTGCCGCCGGTCACCTCGAAGGTGCGGCGGAAGCGGTCGATCGCGCCCTTGAGCGTCGTGATGTTGTCGTCGGTCAGGTCGTTGGTCTCCCTGATGGAGGTCAGCAGACCGCCGTGCGAACGGCGCAGGTAGTCGAGGAACTCGGCCTCGAACCTGCGGATGTCCTCGACCGGCACGTCGTCCAGCTGGCCGGTGGTGCCCGCCCAGATCGTCACGACCTGCTCCTCGACGGGGAACGGCGAGTACTGCGGCTGCTTGAGCAGCTCGACGAGCCGGGCGCCGCGCTCGAGCTGAGCACGGGACGCCGCGTCCAGGTCGGACGCGAAGGCCGCGAACGCCTCGAGGTCGCGGAACTGCGACAGCGAGAGCTTGAGCTGCCCGGCGACCTTCTTCATGGCCTTGATCTGGGCGGCGCCGCCCACCCGGGAGACCGACAGGCCGACGTTGATGGCCGGGCGGACACCGGAGTTGAACAGGTCGGTCTCCAGGAAGATCTGACCGTCGGTGATCGAGATGACGTTCGTCGGGATGTAAGCCGAGATGTCGTTCGCCTTGGTCTCGACGATCGGCAGGCCGGTCATCGACCCGCCGCCGAGGTCATCGGACAGCTTCGCGCAGCGCTCGAGCAGCCGGGAGTGCAGGTAGAAGACGTCACCCGGGTAGGCCTCGCGGCCCGGCGGGCGGCGCAGCAGCAGCGAGATCGCGCGGTACGCCTCGGCCTGCTTGGACAGGTCGTCGAAGACGATCAGCACGTGCTTGCCGCCGTACATCCAGTGCTGGCCGATCGCCGAGCCCGTGTACGGTGCGATGTACTTGTAGCCGGCCGGGTCCGAGGCGGGCGCGGCGACGATCGTCGTGTACGCCAGCGCGCCAGCCTCTTCGAGCGCCTGCTTGACGCCGGCAATCGTGGAGCCCTTCTGGCCGACCGCGACGTAGATGCAGCGCACCTGCTTGGTGGGGTCGCCGGACTCCCAGTTGGCCCTCTGGTTGAGGATCGTGTCGATCGCGACCGCGGTCTTGCCGGTCTGCCGGTCGCCGATGATCAGCTGCCGCTGGCCGCGGCCAATCGCGGTCATCGCGTCGATGGCCTTGATGCCGGTCTGCATCGGCTCCTTCACCGGCTGCCGCTGGACCACCGACGGCGCCTGCAGCTCCAGGGCACGCAGCGTGGTGTCCTCGATCGGCCCGAGGCCGTCGAGCGGCTCGCCCAGCGGGCCGACCACGCGGCCGAGGAACCCGTCGCCAACCGGCACCGACAGCACCTCGCCGGTCCGCTTGACCTTCTGGCCCTCTTCGATGCCCGAGAACTCACCCAGGATGACGACACCGATCTCGCGCACATCGAGGTTCAGCGCGATGCCGCGGATGCCGTTCTCAAACTCAAGAAGCTCGTTCGCCATGGCCGAGGGGAGACCCTCGACCCGGGCAATGCCGTCGCCGCACTCGACGACCGTGCCGACCTCTTCGCGCGCGACACCGGTGGGCTCGTACTCTTCTACGAACCGCGCCAGCGCGTCGCGGATCTCATCCGGTCGGATTGTCAGCTCCGCCATCTTCCTCATTCCGTTCGTGAATAAAAGTCGCTGTGATTACCCGGCTCGGGCTCAGCCCGCCGCGAGCCTGCGCCGGACCTCGGCAAGGCGGCTCGCTGCGGTCCCGTCGATTAGCTCATCCCCGATCTGGACGGAGACGCCACCCACGACCCCTGGATCGTGCACGACATTCAGGTGAATTCCCTGCCCGTAGGTCTCCCGGAGGACCTCCCCGAGCCGCTGGCGCTGCTGCGCCGAAAGCTCGATGGCGACCCGTACCACCGCGATCAGCTGCTCGCGCCGGTGGGCGGCGATGCCGGCCGCCAGGTCAAGCACCACCTGCGGCGAACGGCCTCTCGGGTGGGTGAGCAGCTCGGTGATCAACCGCAGCGACGGTCCGCTGACCTTCGCCGAGAGCAGGCTGTCCAGCAGGCTCGCCTTCGCGTCCGGCCCGGTCGGCCCGATCAGCGCCGATCGCAGGCCCGGCTGCCCGGCGACGACCCGGCCGAACCTGAACAGGTCGTCCTCCAGGTCGTCCAGCGTGTCCCCGAACTGGGCGGCAATCGTCATCGCCTCGATAGCGAGTTGCTCGATCGCGTCGGACAGGTCACCGGGGGTCGCCCAGTGCGCCGCCGCCGCCTCCGCGACCAGGTCTTCCGACGGCTGCGACACCTTGCCATGCAGCAGCCGGCTGGCCACCGCCGCCTTCTCGTCGCCGGGCTTGGTCGCGTCGGCGAGCGCGCGACGCAGGCCGTGCTCGGCATCGAGCAGCCGGACGACGGCGAAGAGCTCGTCGCCGATGCGCTCGGCGGTCCTCGCATTGGGCGCCGCGGCGGTCAGCCGCTCGCGGAGCTCGCCATAGGAGGCCCTGCTGGCGCCGCGCATTACTTCCTGACCCCAGTTGGCGCAGCAGACGAAGCGGACGACGCCGACCGGGTGTCAAGATCGGCGAGGAACCGGTCCACCATCCTGGACTGCCGGGCGTGGTCGCTCAGCGACTCACCGACGATCCGGCTGGCCAGCTCGGTCGCCAGCGTGCCGACCTCGTTGCGGAGCGAGTGCAGCGCCTGCTGCCGCTCCGCCTCGATCTGCGCCTGCGCGGCCTCGGTGATCCGGCGGGCCTCCGCCTCGGCGCGCTCGCGCATCTCGGCGATGATCTGGGCGCCCTGCTCACGGGCATCCTCGCGCATCCGCGCGGCCTCGTGCTTGGCGTCATCCAGCTGCGCACGGTACTGCTGGAGCACCGCCTGCGCCTCGGCCTGTGCCTCGTCGGCCCGGTTGATGCCGCCCTGGATCGCGTCCTCACGCTCGGCCAGGGTCTTCATGATCCGCGGTAGCAGCATCTTGCCGAGCACGCCGAACACGACGGCGAAGACGATGGTCCCGATGATGAACTCGGGCCACGTCGGGATCAGCGGGTTCGGGTACTCGTACTGCTGCGGGACGCCTTGTGCGAGGATCATGCGGCCCTCACTTCCCTAGCTCGCTTGCCGTCTCAGTAGTGGAAGATGAACGGCGCCACAAGACCGATGAGCGCGAGCGCCTCGGTGAGCGCGAAGCCGATCCACATGTACAGCGAGATCCGGCCAGTCGCCTCGGGCTGGCGGGCCATCGCCTCAATCGCGTGGCCGAAGACCAGGCCGATGCCGATGCCGGGGCCGATGGCCGCGAGGCCGTAGCCGACGGCGCCGATGTTGATGCCGATCGTCTGTGAGGTCGCGGCGGCGAGGACGGTAGTCGCGGCGAGTGACATGTCGTTTTTCCTTTGCGTTCGGTCCGGCGGCTATGTCTGCGCCGGGCTGTTGAGCTGTGATCTGGTGATCGGGCAACCGGAGGGGCTCAGTGCCCGTGCTCCAGTGAGTCCGCGATGTAGGTGGCGGTCAGCGTGGTGAAGATGAACGCCTGCAAGACGTCGACAAGAAGCTCGAGCAGGAAGACGAAGAACACCATGACGAGGGAGCCGGCGGCGAACAGCAGCCCAATCGAGAAGCTCATCAGGTACCAGGTCGCGACCATGAAGATCGTCAGCAGCAGGTGACCCGCGAACATGTTCGCGAACAGCCGGACACCCAGGGTGAACGGCTGCACGATGATGTACTTGGCGACCTCGACCGGGACCAGGATGATCAGGATGAAAGCCGGGACGCCGGACGGGATCCACGACCTGAAGTAGCCGAGGAAGCCCTTGGTCTTGTAGCCCAGGTACCAGTAAAGGCCGTAGACCGTGAGCACCAGGGGCCAGACGAACCCGATACGCGCCATCGCCGGGAACTGAATGAGCGGGATGATCTCCATCAGGTTCATCACCAGGATGAAGAAGAACATCGGCACGATCAGCTGCAGGTAGGCGTCGCCCTTCCGGCCCAGTGCCGGACGGATGATCTGGTCCCGCACGGCCAGGATGCCAAGCTCGCCGAGGCTCTGCGTCCTGCCTGGGATCATCTTCGGCTTGGCGAACGCGGCCCAGAAGAACGCGATCACGACAAGCGCGGACAGCACCGCGATCAGCATGGGCTTGGTAAAGCTTAGCGAGCCGATGGTAAATAGCGGCTTATAGAAAAAGTCTTCCATGCCAGGCGCGGGATAGCCGCACCCGCTGAAAATGTGGCAGCTCCCCGCGGCGGCCGCGGCAAGATCTCCGGTCACCGATCATCTCCCTTCGGGGGGTTCCCCAGCTCGTGCGGTCTGCCGTATCGGTAGATGATCCAGCCGACCGAGATAGCGAGCCCGATCAGCATGCCGATCGGGAAAAGCAGTTCAATGTGCGTGAAGTGGCCGATCAGCCAGCCGAGGCCGCCGTAGACGATCATGCCGGCGATCAGGTAGCTGAAGACTGTCCACCCGGTCCCCATGGTCAGGTCGTCACCCGCGCCGGCCCCGCCGCCTTGGCTGGCGGTTCCCGAGCCGTAGGCGCCGGGCCGGCGATAGCTCCGCATACCCATGCTCAGCTTTTCCCGTCCGGCTCTACGTACGGGAAGTTCAGCTTCATCGCGGTCCCGACCTGCGCGAACGACCAGGCGAGGATGCAGGCGATCGCGGTGAAGCCGAGCATCCGGCCGTTGAAGGCCGCGGAATGACCGATCGACACGAGCACGATCATGAAAGCGACGATCTTGACGATGAACGAGCCGAGCGCCGCGACCATCATCGCCATCGGGCTGACCTTTGCAGCCCGGCCGACAGCCAGGATGCTGATCCCGAAGAAGACGGCCACAACCCCGACACCGATGAGCGCGCCGTACGCGCCCTTGGCGCCGCCCAGCACCGCGCAGATGACCACGGCCACGGCGGCGACCACGCTTGTCAGCGCGACCGACCACCGCACAACGCGGCCGTAATACGTCATCATTGACGGGGCTCCCTGTGAGTTAGCTGAACGCTTGTGAAGCCTATCACAAAGTTCTTGACTTTAACTTTACCTGACTGACGACTTTACATGACCAAAGTCCCGGGTCGTTACCGACCCCTCCCCAACGTGGGACAGGTGCCAGCAGTGGCTCGGCACCAAAAAAATCACGTCCGGTCGTCCCCGTATGCGGGCAAGCGTTCCCGCAGGCTACAGGAGATTAACCAAATGGCGCGAGTTAGGGGCGGGCCGACCGTGGCGGTACCGCGAACGGCCCCGTGGGCGGGACCGGCCGGGAGGTCATCTGCGGCGGGCTTACCGGAGCCGGCGACGCGCTGGCCTGGGCAACGGGAGCGGTGCTCATCGAAGCGCGGGTCACCGGAGCGGGTGTCACCGGTGCTGCCGGTGATGCCAGCGGTGCGGGATCGCGGGCCGGACGAAAGACCGGCGGGCTCCCCGGCACTGCCGCACCGCCCGGTGCGGCGGCAGCGCTGGCTACAGTGACCCGGGATTCGGAACGAACCGCGCTTCCACTTGTCCTCCGGCGCCTTCCCGGTGCCGAGTTGCGCCAGGGCCGGAGCTTCGGCGCGGTCGCGAGCAGCAGCGCACCCATCGCGACCAGCGTGGCAAGCGCGAACCAGATCATGTTGAGCCGCAGCACCGACAGGCCGACGACCAAACCGGAGAACAGCGCGGCCCACAGGTACATGAGCAGCACTGACATTCGCTGCGAATGGCCCATCGTCAGCAGCCGGTGGTGCAGGTGCTGCCCGTCCGCCGCGAACGGCGACTTGCCCGCCCAGGTGCGCCGGATCACCGCGAGCAGCATGTCCGTGTAGGGGATGATCCAGATCGCGATCGGCAGGATCAGCGGCAGGATCTCCGGGAACCGGTTGATCGGGTGCCCGTGCGAGTAGTTGACCAGGATGTTCTGGTCGAGCGTCGCGGTCGACTGGATCGGCCCGTAGGCGAGCAGCAGCCCGAGCAGGTACGCACCGGTATCGCCCATGAAGATACGGGCGGGGTGGAAGTTGTGCGGCAGGAACCCGATGCAGACTCCGGCCAGCACTGCCGAGGCCAGGGCGGGCACCGACTGCGACGGGATGCCGACCGAATTGGTCAGCGTATAGGAGTAGACCATGTAGGCCAGCGCGGAAATGGCGACGACTCCAGCCGCGAGGCCGTCGAGGCCGTCGATGAAGTTCACCGCGTTGATCGTCGCGACGATGATGAGGATGGTCAGCGTGTAGCTCAGGTCCGGCTCAAGGGTGAACGTCTCACTGCCCGGCCAGGGGATCCACGGCAATGCCGCGCCGCTCCACACGATGATGCCGCCCGCCGCGATCTGCCCGGCCAGCCGGCTGATCACGCCGAGACCGAAGCGGTCGTCAACGGCCCCGATGAGGACGAGCAGGCCGCCAGCCAGCAGCAGTCCAAGGATGGTCCGCGAAGACGGGAAGGCCTGCTGCAGGTAGGTGAGCCTGTCGGCGACGAGCAAGCCGGCCGCAAGACCGCCGTACATGGCGATTCCGCCGAGCAGCGGCGTCGGCTTGACATGCACGTCCCGGTCGCGCGGCTCATGCTGCGCCTTGACAGCGATGGCACCAAGCCTCACCAGCGGGGTGAGCAGGTAGGTCACCACCGCTGAGATGATCAGGATGTAGAGGTAATCCTTCATGGTTCTTCGGCTCAGTCACCCGGCCCCGGCTGTGCCCCCTGATCGGGCTCAGGCCCCCCGCCTGCCAGCGGATGCGGTGCCGCGGGCTTGACCCCTGGGCTGGTTGTCGCAGTGCTGGCCGCCTCAGTGCTTGCCGACCCGGTGCTTGCCGCCCCGGCGCCTGCCGACCCGGAGGCGATCGCCTCCGCGGCCCGGCGGTCTGCGGGGCTAAGGTCCTGCGGGTCGGGTTCGGCGGGGACGGGCAGGTCGATCACGGGAACCACCTTGCGCAGCGCGTCAATGCCGATCACCCCGGCCCGCAGCAGGCGCGGGACCGTCCCGGTCAGGTCGAGGATCGTGGACGGCACGTTGTCCGAGCACGGCCCGCCGTCCAGGTACACCGAGACCGCGTCGCCCAGCTGCGCCTCGGCGTCCTCCGCCGTCGTGGCCGACGGCTTGCCGTGCCTGTTCGCGCTTGACACCGCCATGGGTCCCGTCCTGCGGAGCAGGTCAAGGGCGACGGGGTGCAGCGGCATCCGGACCGCGACCGTGCCCAGCGTGTCACCCAGGTCCCACATGAGCGTGGGACTCGCACGGAACACCAGGGTCAGCGGCCCCGGCCAGAACTCATCGATCAGGTCCTGGCCGAATGCGCCGAGCGTCTGCGTCAGCGCCGCCGCGGCACGCACGCTGCCAACCAGCACCGGGGGCGGCACGTTCCTGCCCCGTCCCTTCGCCTCGAGCAGCGCGGCCACTGCCACCGGGGAGAAGGCGTCCGCACCGATGCCGTAGACGGTATCGGTGGGCAGCACCACGAGCTGGCCCTCTTGCACGGCGCTGGTCGCGGCGACCAGACCATCTTCCCGCTGCTGCGTTTCGGCGCAGTCGTATCGAGCGCTCATCGCTTCCATCCTAAGCAGAACTGTGCCCTCCGGGGGGCCGACCCCCGGTACCCCTGGAACAACCGGCGCGCCGCCCGGAGCCGTTAGCTTCCGCCAGGCCATACTGCCGTGACAAACCGGTCTCTGCGGGACAGATCCTTATGATTGGCGGTTTCCCGCCATCCTGCCTCCTCGGGGAACACCCAGAACACCGCCGCGCCCTGCGGCGCGCCGTGCTCCACGGCGATCAGGCCGCCGGGCCGCAGCAGCCACCGCGCCGCCCGCTCAACCGCCCGGACAGCGTCAAGGCCGTCCGTGCCGCTCCACAGGGCGGCCGGAGGGTCGTACTCCCCGACCTCCGGCGGCACGCTCGAGCCGAGCGGGATGTACGGGGGGTTGGAGACCACAAGGTCGACGGTGCCCGCCAGGCCGGCCAGCCCCGCCAGCCCGGCCGAGTCACGTGAAACGAAGTCACCCGCGTGCAGCAGCACCCGGCCGGCGGTATAGGAATCCACGTAGCGGGTGATGTTCCGCTCCGCCCAGGTCCGGGCGAGCGGGTCGCCCTCGACCGCATGCACGCTTGCCCTTGGCACCTCCTGCGCGATGGCCAGCGCGATCGCGCCCGAGCCGGTGCCCAGGTCGACGGCCACCGGGGCCGCGACGTCCATCTCGCGCAACCGGTCGATGACCCACCCGGTCATCACCTCGGTCTCCGGCCTCGGCACGAAGACGCCCGGGCCCACCTCAAGCTCCAGGTAGCGGAAGTACGCCCGGCCGGTGATGTGCTGCAGCGGCTCGCGGTTCTCGCGGCGGCCGACGTCCACCCAGAACCGGGCATCGAAATCGGCGTCCGGCACCGTGTGCAGCTCGCCACGCTTGACGTTGTGCACGTGCGCGGCGATCAGCTCGGCATCCGCCCGCGGGGAGTCCACCCCCGCCTCCGCCAGCCGCACCGTGGCGAGCGCGATCTCGTCGAGCAGCAGGGACACTGTGTTAGCCCGCTCGCCTGAAAACCAAGGCTCGCCCGGAATCGAACCCTGGCTCATGAACAAAAGCGCGCCTATCCACAGGTCATCCCACTCGCCGAAACCAAGGCTCGCTCAGGAGTCAAGGCTCGCTCGCTCATCGGTTACCTTTCTCGCTGGAATCCTCGGCTCGCTCGCTCGGGTTCCTTATTGTTCCGCCAGCCGTGCTTCCAGATCCGCGGCAGCCAGGGCGTCGATCACCGCGTCCAGGTCGCCGTCGATTACCTGGTCCAGGTTGTAGGCCTTGTAGCCGACCCGGTGGTCGGAGATCCGGTTTTCCGGGAAGTTATAGGTGCGGACTCGTTCCGACCGGTCGACTGTGCGCACCTGGGCCTTGCGTTCCGCCGACGCCTTCGCGTCCGCCTCCGCCTCCGCGGCAGCCAGCAGCCGGGACCGGAGTACGCGCAGCGCTTGCTCCTTGTTCTGCAGCTGGCTCTTCTCGTTCTGGCAGGAAACCACAATGCCGGTGGGCAGGTGGGTGATCCGCACCGCCGAGTCGGTCGTGTTAACGCTCTGCCCGCCTGGTCCCGACGAGCGGAAGACATCGATCTTGAGGTCATTCTCGCTGATCTGCACGTCCACCGGGTCGGCTTCGGGCGTGACCAGCACGCCCGCCGCAGAGGTGTGGATGCGGCCCTGGGACTCGGTGACGGGCACCCGCTGGACGCGATGCACGCCGCCCTCGAACTTGAGCCGGGACCACGCCCCGGTGCCGCCCTTGCCGGCCTTGACCGCCATGGTCGCGTCCTTGACGCCGCCGAGGCCGGTAACCGTGGAGTCGATGATCTCCGTCTTCCAGCCGTGCCGCTCGGCATAACGCTGGTACATCCGGAGCAGGTCTCCGGCGAACAGCGCGGACTCGTCGCCGCCCTCGCCCGCCTTGACCTCCATGATGGTGTCGCGGTCGTCGTTCGGGTCCTTGGGCACGAGCAGCATGCGGAGCCGGTCCGCCAGCTCTTCTCGCTGCTTCGCCAGGTCATCGGCTTCGGCGGCGAACGCCGCGTCCTCCGCCGCCAGCTCGCGCGCGGCCTGCTCGTCCTCGCCTGCCTGCTGCCACTCGCGGAAGGTGTTGACGATCGGGGTCAGCTCCGCGTAGCGCCTGGCGAGCGTCCTGGCCTGATCCGCGTCGGCGTGCACGCTGGGATCGGCAAGAGCACGCTCAAGCTCGGCATGCTCGCTCGCCAGCTCACCAAGCCGCTCGAACACGGTCAAAACCTCCCGACTGACATTGCTCCCAAGGACTTAGCCCTATACGGGCGAAACGCCCGTGTGCCACCATAACGGCACACGGGCGCTTCAAGTCGCGCTACTTCTTGTTCGACTTCCCTGCAGTGCCCTGGACCTTGCCCTTGCCGAACCGCGCCTCGAACCGGGCGACACGGCCACCGGTGTCGAGGATCTTCTGCTTGCCCGTGTAGAACGGGTGGCAGTTCGAGCACACGTCGGTGTGGATCACGCCGTTGGGCGCGGTGGACCGGGTGACGAACGTGTGACCGCAACCACAGGTCACGGTGGTGACCTGGTAGGCCGGGTGAATGTCTGGCTTCATTGCGTTTGGCTCCTTGCCTCATGCGGTCGCCGGGTCGTCTGCTCACCAGGGCGAGCGGACGTGAACCGGTACCGCGTACTAGCGGCTTTCTAGTCTGCCACACCCCATAACCGGCTGTGACAGGCCAAGATTCCCTGCGGGCTCCGGCACGGACCCCGCAGGGGACGTCAGCGGTCCGTGCCCAGGGTCGTCTTCTGGACCTGGAGCAGGAACTCTGCGTTGCTGCGGGTCTTGCGCATCTGCTCCATGAGCAGCTCGAGCGCCTGCTGCGGCTCAAGGGCGTGCAGCACGCGGCGGAGCTGCCAGATGATCTTGAGCTCTTCCGGCGCCAGCAGGATCTCCTCCTTACGGGTGGAAGACGCGTCCACGTCCACCGCGGGGAAGAGCCGCTTGTCCGCGAGCTCACGGCGCAGCCGCAGCTCCATGTTGCCGGTGCCCTTGAACTCCTCGAAGATGACTTCGTCCATCCGGGAGCCGGTCTCGATCAGCGCGGTCGCCAGGATCGTGAGCGAGCCGCCGTTCTCGATGTTGCGCGCCGCGCCGAAGAACCGCTTCGGCGGGTAGAGCGCGGTCGAGTCGACACCGCCGGACAGGATCCGGCCGCTGGCCGGCGCTGCCTGGTTGTAGGCACGTCCGAGCCTGGTGATCGAGTCGAGCAGCACAACCACGTCGTGGCCCATCTCGACGAGCCGCTTGGCGCGCTCGATGGCCAGCTCGGCGACCGTGGTGTGGTCGTCGGCCGGGTGGTCGAAGGTCGAGTGGATCACCTCGCCCTTCACCGTGCGCTGCATGTCGGTGACCTCTTCAGGCCGCTCGTCCACGAGGACGACCATGAGGTGGCATTCCGGGTTGTTCTTGGTGATCGCGTTGGCGATGGCCTGCAGGATCATCGTCTTGCCCGCCTTGGGCGGGGAGACGATGAGGCCGCGCTGTCCCTTGCCGATCGGGCTGATCAGGTCGATGATCCGGGTGGCCAGGTTGTTCGGGTCCGTCTCAAGGCGCAGCCGCTGCTGCGGGTAGAGCGGAACGAGCTTGGAGAACTCGGGGCGGTGCACCGACTGCTCCGGGTCGAGGCCGTTCACCTTGTCCAGGCGGACGAGCGCGTTGAACTTCTCCCGGCGCTCGCCATCGCGCGGCTGGCGCACCGCGCCCTCGATGACGTCGCCCTTGCGCAGCCCGTGCTTGCGGACCTGGGAAAGCGAGACGTAGACGTCGTTCGGCCCTGGCAGGTAGCCGGTGGTCCGCACGAACGCGTAGTTCTCGAGCACGTCCAGGATGCCCGCGATCGGGATCAGCACGTCGTCGTCGGCGATCACGGTCTCCGGCTCGCCGCCCTGCCGGTCGCCGCGGCGACGGTTGCGGTTACGGAACCGGTCCCGGCCGCGCCGCCGGCCCTGACCGTCCTCGTCGTCGTCGGCTCGGTTGCCGCCGCCCTGGCCGCCGTTCTGCCCGCTCTGGCCAGCGCCCTGAGCGTTCTGCCCGCCGCGCCCGCCTCCCGCGGCCTGGTCGCGGCCATCCCGGCGCTGGTCGCGCCCGTTGCCGCCGCCCTGCTCGTCGCGGCGCCCGTTGCGGCGCCGGTCCCTGCGGCCGTCCTGGCCCGCAGTGTGATCCTGCCCCTCGGCTCCAGCCTCGGCAACCGACTCCACGGAGGGTGCCGCCTGGCTGGCGGCCGCGGTGACGGTGACATCGGCCGTGCCCACGCCGGACTGGCCGGCGCTGACCGGTGCGTCGCCGATGCCGCTGCCCGCTGCGGGGGCGGCTTCGCCGATGCCTGACCGGACGGATGTGTCTGCTTCCATAGCATCCTGATTCAGGGGGCGAGTAGCGTCGGCTCCCGCGGACGCAGCTCGCGTGGCTTCCTTGGGGGTCTCAGCGGGCCGTGCCCCTGAGCTGGCATCTGCGAGGGCCCCGGAGGTCCGTCCCGCCGTGCTGGCGGAGCGGGGGGTTCCGGCCCTGCTCGGCGCGGCCTGGCCGCCGGTCCGCTCGTTGATGGCGGCGACGAGATCACCCTTCCGCATCCGCCCCGTTCCGGAGATACCGAGCTCCTGGGCGATCCGCTGCAGATCGGCGACGAGCAGCTTGGTGAGGTCGGCGCCGCTCCGCCCCGGAGACCGAGGCGCGGCACCGGCGGGATCGGCGGCCGGGTGACCGATGGGGGAGTCCTCAGAAGCGGGGGCCGCTCCGCTGAGGAATTCGGTGGTGTCGCTCACTAATGGTCCTTCCATTATGATCCTCGGCCGCCTGGGTGTCTTCCCGACCCGGGTTTCAAGGCGCCAGAGCCGATCCGTGCCGCTCGCGAGACTCTCATTCGCGGATGATGACGCTCGCGCCGCGGTGCTCGGCAACTACTCCAGATCGTCGCGGTACGTCCGTGTCCGCGGTTCGTTTCCAGAACCGCTGACGTGAAGATATGCACTGGGGTAGCGCTCAGGGGAACGTGCTGCTCTCCTGGGGTGACACCAAGAACCCGATCCCTGGGCAGGTATACGTTACCCCCCAGGCGATGCGAAGATGACCAGCACCTGCCCCGCATCGGGGCGATCGATGCTGCAACCAGCCTAACACCGACAGGGCCCACGGCATTCCTTCGCAGCCATCCATGTCGCAGAAAAAAAGGGGTTGACCGGCCAGATGAGGATGGTCCAGGCTCACCGGGCAGTAGGGAGGCCCGGCGTCGCACTGGCGCCACGTCGCTCGACGTCTAGCGGGTTTATGCGCCAGTGCATACCCGTTTCCCGCGCGATTGAACCAAGTGCTTCCAACTCGTCCTCCCGTACTTCCCCGATGCGGAAAGCGAGCGCTGTCGGGCCCGCGCCGGAGACAACCGCCGGCACGCCTGCCGCCCGCAGCCTGCGGACAAGGTCTTGCGTTGCCGGCATCGCGGGCGCCCGGTAGTCCTGGTGCAGGCGGTCCTCGGTGGCGTCGAGCAGCGCGTCCGGCCGGGAGGTCAGTGCGGCGACGAGAAGCGCGGCCCGGCCCGCGTTGCCCGCGGCGTCGGCATGCGGCACGATCGCCGGCAGCAGTCCGCGCGCCACCTTGGTGGATACCGGGGACGGCGGGATGAAGGCGACCGGCCTGACCTGCGGCAGGGTTTCGAGGCGCACAGCTCGCGCGCCCGCGTCCGTCATCCACGCGATGGTGAGCCCGCCGTGCAGGCATGGCGCGACATTGTCCGGGTGCCCTTCCAGCGCGTTGGCGAGCGGCAGCGCGTCGTCGGCATCCAGGCTCGCGCCTGCGAGCGCCCGCGCTGCGAGCACCCCGGACACGATCGCCGCCGCCGAGGACCCCAGGCCGCGTCCGTGCGGTATCCGGTTCACGCAGCGCAGCGCGAGCCCGGCCGGCTGGACGGCGCCCAGGTCGTCGAATGCGGCGCGCAGCGCCCGCACGATCAGATGCTTCTCCCCCGCGTCCGCGACGTCCTCCGCGCCTTCGCCGGACACCTCGATGTCCAGCCCCGATGCGGTGACGCGGACCTCGATCTCGTCATGCAGGCTCAGCGCCAGCCCGAGCGCGTCGAACCCGGGACCGAGGTTGGCGCTTGTCGCCGGCACCCGCACAAGTACCTGCCCGCTGGGCCGCCCCATCTAGGCGAGACCGAGGGCGGCGGCGGCCGCGGCCGCGTCGACCGGGACCGTCGTCGGGGCGGGGGCGCCGGACAGAGCCCAGTCGGGGTCCTTGAGCCCGTTGCCGGTTATCGTGCAGACCACCCGCGAGCCGGCCGGGATCTTGCCCGCCGCGGCCGTCGCCAGCAGTCCGGCCACACTCGCCGAGGAGCCCAGCTCACCGAATACCGCCTCGTCGCGGGCGAGGGTCCGGTAGGCGGCGAGGATCTCCCGGTCGGTGACCTTGTCGATGAGCCCGCCTGACTCGTCCCGCGCGGCCTCGGCGAGATGCCAGGAGGCGGGGTTGCCGATCCTGATGGCCGTCGCGATCGTCTGCGGATGCGCCACCGGCACGCCGTCCACGATGGGCGCCGCACCGGAGGCCTGGAAGCCGAACATCCGCGGCTTCCTGCCTGCAAGCCCCAGATCCGCGTACTCCTTGTAGCCCATCCAGTAGGCGGTGATGTTGCCGGCGTTGCCGACCGGCAGGCAGTGGATGTCGGGCGCGTCACCGAGCGCGTCGACGATCTCGAACGCGGCCGTCTTCTGCCCCTGCAGCCGGTCCGGGTTCACCGAGTTGACCAGCGCGACCGGGTAGTCGACGGAGAGCTTGCGGGCCAGTTCGAGACAGTCGTCAAACGATCCGTCCACCTGGAGCAGCTTCGCGCCGTGCACCAGCGCCTGGGCCAGCTTGCCGATCGCGATCTTCCCCTTGGGCACGAGCACGGCGCAGGTCAGTCCGGCGCGTGCCGCGTAGGCGGCCGCGGACGCGGACGTGTTTCCTGTCGAGGCGCAGATAACGGCCTTCGCCCCCGACGCGGCGGCGACGGTGATGGCGGTCGTCATGCCCCGGTCCTTGAACGACCCGGTCGGGTTGAGTCCCTCAACCTTCAAGTACACGTCGCACCCGGTGCGGGCGGACAGCACCGGGGCTTGCAGCAGCGGCGTGCCGCCCTCCTGGAGGGTGACCGGCGTCATCCCGGCGGTCACCGGAAGCCGGTCGCGGTATTCGGTGATGATGCCCCGCCACTGCGCACGTGCGCCGGTGGCTAGCTGCGAACCGTTCATGCTGTGTTGTCTCCCGCTCGCGCTGTGTCTGTAACTCGCGCCGGGGCCCGCTCGCTCATGCCTGGTCTTCCTCCCCTTCGACGCGCATCACGCTGGCCACCGCGCGGACGACCGGAAGTGCCTGGAGCTCGAAGACCGTGGCGGCGAGGTCGGCATCCCGCGCCTCGTGCGTGACGATGATCAGCAGCGCCTCGTCGCCACGGCTCGTCTGCCGTACCGCCTGAATGGACACTCCATGCCGCGCGAACGCCTCGGCGACCGGCGCGAGCACGCCCGGCCTGTCGTCGACGTCCAGGGACACGTGGTACCTGGTCAGCGTATCGCCCATCGGCAGCACGGGCAGGTCGGCGTAGGTAGACAGTTCCGGGCCGCGGGTGCCGGCCAGCCGGTTGCGGGCGACGGCGACGATATCGCCGAGCACCGCCGACGCCGTCGGCGTGCCGCCCGCGCCCGCCCCGTAGAACATCAGCCGCCCGGCCGATTGTGCCTCCACGAACACGGCGTTGTAGGCGCCGCCCACGGCGGCGAGCGGGTGACTGCGCGGGATCATCGCCGGATGCACCCGGACCGCCACCCCGTTACCTGACCGCTCGCAGATAGCCAGCAGCTTGACGATCCGGCCGAGCGACCTGGCGGATGCGATGTCCGCGGCGCTGACCTCGGTGATCCCTTCCCGGTAGACGTCCGCGGCGGTCACCCGGGTGTGAAAGGCGAGCCCCGCGAGGATAGCGGCCTTGGCCGCGGCGTCGAAGGCCTCCACGTCGGCGGTCGGGTCCGGCTCGGCGTAGCCGAGCGCCTGCGCCTCCTCGAGCGACTCACTGAAGTCGGCGCCCGAACTGTCCATCCGGTCAAGGATGAAGTTCGTAGTCCCGTTGACGATGCCGAGCACCCGGTGCACGGTGTCCCCCGCCAGCGACTCGCGCAGCGGGCGGAGGATCGGGATCGCGCCGGCCACCGCGGCTTCGTAGTACAGGTCGGCGCCGAACTCGCGGGACGCGGCGTGGATCTCCTCGCCGTGCTCGGCGAGCAGCGCCTTGTTCGCGGTGACCACGGACTTCCCGTTCTTCATCGCGGCGAGCAGGACCGAGCGGGCGGGCTCGATCCCGCCCACCACCTCCACCACGAGATCGACATCGGGCCGCGTGGCAAGTTCCATCGGGTCGGTGGTGAGCAGGCCCGGGTCGATGCCCGGCCGCGGGTGGGAGAGCCGCCGCACCGCGATGCCGGCCAGCTCAAGCCGCGCACCCGAGCGGACCGCCAGCTCATCGGCCTCTTCGCCAAGCAGCCGCGCCACCTGGGAGCCAACGTTGCCGCACCCGAGCAGGGCGATTTTCAGGGTCTTGTCCGCGCTCATCCGACATCCAATCGCAGCAGGTCGTCCAGGGTCTCGCGGCGGACGATCTCGCGGGCGGCGCCGTCGAGAACCGCCACCACGCCGGGCCGCGGCAGGTGGTTGTAGTTGGACGCGAGCGACCGGCAGTACGCGCCGGTCGCCGCAACGGCGATCAGGTCGCCGGGCGCGAGGTCGGATGGCAGGTAGCAGTCCCGCACCACGATGTCGCCGCTCTCGCAGTGCCTGCCGACCACCCGGGACAGCATCGGCGGAGCAGCCGACGATCGCGAGGCGAGGACGCAGGTGTACGACGCGTCGTACAGCGCGGTGCGGATGTTGTCGCTCATCCCGCCGTCCACGCTCACGTAGGTCCTGATCCCGTCGACGTCCTTGATCGTGCCGACCTCGTACAGCGTGACGGTCGACGGCCCGATGATGCCGCGCCCTGGCTCGATCGTCAGCCGCGGCTCCGGAAGGCCGAAGGCCGCGCACTGGCCGGCGACGATCGCGCGCAGTCCAGCCGCCAGCGTCTTCACCTCGGGCGCGTCGTCCTCGGTCGTGTACGCGATGCCGAACCCGCCACCCAGGTCTAGCTCCTCCACGGCGACGTCGTGTTCGGCGTGGATCCGCGCCGCCAGTTCGAGCACCCGCCGTGCGGCCACCTCGAACCCCGCGGTATCGAAAATCTGCGAGCCGATATGCGAGTGCAGCCCGGCGAACTTGAGCACCGGCAGCGCAAGCACCCGGCGGACCGCCTCGTCGGCGTCGCCGGACGCGAGCGAGAAGCCGAACTTCTGGTCGTCGTGCGCGGTCGCCATGAACTCGTGGGTGTGCGCCTCGACGCCGGTCGTCACCCGGACGAGCACCCGCGGCCGCACCCCGGCCACCTCCGCGTAATAGGCCAGCCGTGCGATCTCCTCGAAGGAGTCGACGGCGATGTGCCCTACCCCGGCGGCCACCGCGCGCTCAAGCTCAGCTGGCAACTTGTTGTTGCCGTGGAGCGTGATCATGGCGGGGTCCACCCCAGCCGAGAGCGCCACCGCGAGCTCGCCGCCGGTGCAGACGTCGACCCCCAGGCCTTCCTCGGTGACCCAGCGGAGTACCGCCCGCGAGCAGAATGCCTTGGACGCGTAGAAAACCTGAGAGCTCTCGCCGAACGCCTCGACGTACTCCCTGGCCCGGCTGCGCACGTCGGCCTCGTCCATGATCAGGGCCGGCGTGCCGAACTCCGCGGCGAGGTCGCGGACGTCGATGCCGCCCAGCGTCAGCACGCCGCCGGTGCGCCCGGCACCGCGCGGCCAGATAGCCGGATCGAGAGCATTAAGGTCTTCGGGCGGCGCCGGCGGATGATCCGCAGGCAGCACGTCACCGTGACGCGGGCCAGCCGGATGGGCGACACGACTCACTGGCTATTCCTATTCTCTGGCATCACAGACGGTCTGGCGCGCTAACCCCAAGCAGGCCAAGCCCGGCCGCGAGACCGGTCCGTGCGGCGGTGGCCAGGGCTAGTCTGCCAGTTCCGGGAGCCCTCGCGGTGCCGGGGTGGCTGGCAACATAACCACTGGCAGCATGACCACCAGGGGAGCTGAGCGCGGCGATCGTCACGCTCGCCAGTTCCTCCAGGTACCGGGCGAACTCGTCGGGCCGGTCACGACGCGCCGCGATGGCGACCCGTTCTGGGAGCCACGACAGCGCGTCAAGCAGCGCCCTTTCCACCGGGTCAGCGGGCGGGCGCCGCAGGGCCGCCGCCACTTCTGATGGAACCGCTGCCGCGGCAGTTTCTGATGCCGCGTCCGCGGTGACGGCCGCCCAGCGCACCCCGGACGCGGCGCGGGCGTGCGCATACCTGACAGCATAGGCGGGGTTGCCGAGCACATGCCGCGCGATTATCGCCGGGTCTATCCGCACCGGTTTCCCCGGCACCGCCCTGGCCAGCGAAAACAGGACCGCATCGGCACCGGCGAAGGCGACCGCGGCTGCTATCGCTGTCGTCTCCCGGGGAGACGACCCCTCGTACCCCCCGGCCGGCTGGGAGGATCCCGCAGCCTGGGAGGATCCCGCAGCCTCGTCGAAGGATCCCGCCGGCTCCCGGGAGGAAGGGGTCTCTGGGGCCGGGCGCGAAGCACGGGACCGTTCGGTCTCGTCGGCGGCGGCGACCGTCGCGCCGGCCGCGGCGGCGAGCCTGGCGGTCAGCCGCGCTGCGAGTGCCGACCTCGCCTCCTCCCAGCTGGCGGCCGACAGCGGATCTTCTCGCGGCGGGGCCGGGACCGTGCTGCCATGCAGCGCGTCACTGCTGACGCAGGCGGGGCCGAGGCTGGTGACACGGTCGGCGACGGCGGCGAGCGCCTCGCAGGTCACGGTGATCGTGAGGTAACCGGGGCCGGTGACGTCGGCCGACCTGACCCAGGGCAGCGCCGTAAGGGCGGCGGCAAGAGGGCCGGCCGCCGCGCGAGGGCTCGGGCTGACGGAGAGGGCGACGCTCGCGGCGTACTGGCCCGGGATGCCGGTCGGGCGCAGGCCCGGGTCGGCGGGCGCCGTGAACCCGGTGGCGGCGAGCGCGCGGGTCACCGCGAGCCGCACGTCGCTTGTCAGCACGCGCTACGCCGACGGAGCGCCGGCCAGTTCGCGGACCACCCGGATCATCTCGCTTGGGTCGAACGGCTTGGTCAGATAGGCGTCGGCGCCGACGTTCCTGCCCCGGAGGATGTCTTCCTCCTGGGCACGGGCGGTGATCAGCACAACCTTGATGTGCGCGGTCTCCGGTCCCTTCCGCAACTGAACCGCGGTCTCCCAGCCGTCAAGCCGCGGCATCATGACGTCGAGCGTGATCACGTCGGGCGCGATGGCCTGCACCTTGTCAAGACAATCCTGGCCGTCGACCGCCGTCGCCACGTCAAACCCCTCAAGGGTGAGGTTGACCGCGATCAGCTGCCGGATCACTTCGTCATCGTCGACGACGAGTACCCGCCCCAAACCATGCGTCACGCCGGTGAGGCTACCGCGTTCGGCGACATAATGCCTACTGAGAGTCCAGCTCAAGCGCGCATGTCACGAGCGGTGTTGGGGAACTGGTAACCTTGCTGCGTTACCGAGCCCCCATAGCTCAGGGGATAGAGCACTGGCCTCCGGAGCCAGGTGCGCAAGTTCGAATCTTGCTGGGGGCGCTTCAATCCGGATCCTGGAATGTTCTCCAGCCTAGGCGTTCGTCATCTTCTCGCGCCAATCACCACACGCATCGCGGTAGGCACCGCGGACCACTGTCGCCCCTGTCGGTGGACGCGATTGTACGAAGCGTATGAGACGTAGATCAAACCTTGGGCAACCAACCCAAAGACGACCGTGCCTGCTGCACCAATACTGGCCGATAAGTACAAGGCCGCGACGGGGAGGAGCGCACCGATGACACTCGCCGGCAAGTTCTACAGGATGCACAGCTTTCAGGGGAAGCAGCTGGCGTCTACCCGTCTTGAGGCATCCCTCTACGACGCCGAGATCATCGGTGAGGTACCGCGCGAGATCAACGGCGCGCTCTACCGCGTCGGCGGTGACCGCTACTACCCGACGCTGGAGAACGACATCATCATCAACGGCGACGGCCTGTTCTCTATGCTCCGCTTCGAGAATGGCCACGTCGACTTCCTCTCGCGCTTCGTCCGCACCCCTCGCCTGCTCGCGGAGATGAAGGCACGTCGCCGCCTCTACGGCAAGTACCGCAACAAGTACACCGACGAGCCAGACGCTCCGCAGATCGACCGGGACAACACCGGGAACACGTACGCGCACTACCACGCCGGCCGCCTGTTCGCGCTGCGTGAGGACAGCCACCCGTACATGCTCGACCCTGAGACGCTGGAGACCCGCGATAAGTGGGATTTCAACGGCAAGCTCAAGTCGATCTCCGTCTGCGCCCATCCGAAGCTCGACCCGGTTACCGGCGAGTGGTGGGGGTTCGGTCTGTTCGCCGACGGTTCGTACATCGAACCGGTGATGGCACTCCAGGTCGCCGACAAAGACGGCAACCTCATCCGCGAGGACACCTTCAAGACGCCGTTCCCCGGCCTCAGCCACGACTTCGCGGTCACCCGCGAGCACGTGATATTCGACATCATGCCGCTCACCGTCGACGAGGACCGGATGAAAGCCGGCGGCGACTTCTACAACTACGACCCGGACAAGCCGAGCGCCTGGGGCATCATGCGCCGCGACGGATCGGTAGATGACATCCGCTGGTTCCACCTTCCGAACACGTTCAGCGGCCACATCATGAACGCCTTCACCGAGGGCGACAAGGTCTACGTTGACGCGACCATCTCGCCCGGCAACGGCTTCCCGTTCTACCCGACGACGCTCGGCACGCTGTCCACCATCGAGGAAGGCATCGCGCAGATCACCCGCCTTGAGTTCGACCTCGGCGATGAGACCAGCGTGCCGAAGCAGTACGCAGTCCCGGACTCGATCGGTGAGATGCCGCGCAACGACGGCCGCTACCAGATGAGCCGCTACCGCTGGGGGTACTTCCGGCACGCCAACGGCCTCGCGGTGCTCGACTGGGACAACAAGACGGTCGCCGTGCACGAGGTTGCGCCGGGGTCCGTTGCGCAGGAGCCGCTGTTCGTCCCGCGCTCCCCGGACGCGCCCGAAGGCGACGGCTGGCTCCTCTCGCTGGTGAACATCATGCCGGAGAACCGCGCGGAGTTCTGGGTCCTCGACGCCAAGAACATCAAGGCCGACCCGCTGGCTCGCGTCCTGCTGCCGTATCGGCAGGGCTTCTCCTTCCACGGCTCGTTCGTGCCAATGGAGCAGTTGAAGCGGCTCACACGGTTAAGGTCGCGGGAGGGGCGAGGCGGGCTGCCAGTTCGGCGGTGCGCTGGGCGAATGGCATCCATTCCGGCGGCGTCGCGGCTACGTGCGGATGCGCGGACGCCTCGCGGCAGGAGCGCTGGGTCCACTCACTGAGCCTGCCAGCGCGGAACGTGAAGTGAATCAGCGTGCCGTCGGCCCAGCCGTAAGCATCGAAGTCGGACGACGACACCCGGGTGACCTTCTGCTCGGCGGTGACCCAGTCCAGCGCCTCGATCTCCGCCTGCAGCCGGGCCGCGAACTCGAAGGCGAGCGCGCTTGCCGCCGCGTCGCGGCGCGCGGCGAGGCTGTCCCGCAGCGACTTAACCGCAGCCGGGTCCCGGTCGAGGACGGCCGCCGCCGCTTCCGCCAGCGTGGCCCGGTCGGCGGCCGATACGCCGAGGGTGCGGGCCATGTCCCGGTGCGTTCCGGTCACGTCCTCCGCCGCGTACGCCAGGGGCAGCACCCGGCACAGTCCGGTCACCGCCTGGCGGACCTGGCGGCCGCCGAGGTAAGGACCGAAACACCGGTCCCCCGGCGCCGGCTGATGCACGACGTGCACGCCGGGCGCGCGAGCGGACGCGCTGAGCCTGATCCAGACCTCTGCCTCCTGGCCTCCGGCGTCCGCCTTGTTCCACGGCGGCAGCCGCGCCTGAAGCAGGTTCCGCTCGAGCCAGGCTGCCTCGTGCGCGGAGTCGCAGACGACGGCCTCGACCCTGGCGACGCGCGCCACCATCCGTGCCAGGCGGCGCCGGTCACCGAGGTCGCCCCAGTAGGAGGCGACCCGGCGGCGCAGGCTGGTCGCACGCCCCAGGTAGAGGACGCGGCCGGCCGCATCCCGGAACCGGTACACGCCCGGGGCGAGCGGCAGCCGGGCGGCAAGTTCACGGGGCGCGGATCCGGCAACGGGCGGGATGCCGGGATACTCCACCTTCCGAGTCATACCATGGCGGCGTGGACGCGGACGGGATCGCCGGGCGGACGCGTTCCGGCTTCGACGCCGGGGCGTTCTTCGCCGCCATGGACGAGCGGCGGCAGCGGGAGGGGCTCAGCTGGCCCGGGCTCGCCGCGGCCATCTGGGAGCAGTCGTGGATCCTCAACGGCCAGCGGGACGATCACCCGATCGCCCCGGAAACCCTCAAGACAATCGGGAAGGGCGGCGGGTCGTGCCAGCACGCGCTGTTCGTGCTGCGGTGGCTGGGCTGCCCGCCGGAGACGTTCATCGCCGAGCCGCGGCCGGGCACTGCTGGCGTCCCGCTGCCGGAGACCGATGAGGCGCACCGGATCCGCTGGGACCTCAAGGCGACCTACGAGGCACTGAACGCCGAGCGCATCGAGCGCGGCGCCACCTGGCAGCAGACCGCGCACGCGCTGCGCTGCACGCCGAGCCAGCTCACCGGGCTGCGGACGGCGAAGTTCGCCACCGGGATGCGACTCGCCATGCGGATCACGCAGGGGCTGCGCCGCCCGGCCGCGGACTTTGTCTACGTCGCGAAGTGGTGATAGCGCCCAGGGCTGCCGCCGCTGCTGCTGTTAGTTGCGTGAACGAGCCATCGAACCGGCCGCAGGCGGGCCGCTGACGTCAGTCCCGGCGGTCGTCTGGGGCCAGCAGGCCGAGCCCGGCGAGCCCGACATCGGCCTGCTGCCCGGAAGAGCCCCGCGCGGAAGAACCCGGCCCGTCCGGAGCCTTGTGCCGGTGGTCGGCGGCCCGCTGGTGGCGGAGCGACTCGCGCGGCCCCGTCGCCTCGTCCGCGTGGCCGTCACCGGCCTGGATGTCCACGATGATCACCGTGGTGTTGTCGTGCCCGCCAGCGTCATTGGCCGACAGCACGAGTGCTTCGGCCGCCTGCTGCGGCGTCCCCACGCTCAGCAGGGACATGATCACCTCGTCAGGCAGCTCGGTGAACAGGCCGTCGGAGCAGAGCAGGAACCGGTCGCCGCCGACCGTCGGGAGCAGCCAGTGGTCGGCGATCAGCACGGAGTCGCTGCCCAGGGCCCGGGTCACGATGTTCCTGCGGGGGTGAGTGCGTGCCTGCTCGCGGGTGATCACCCCGGCGAGCACCAGTTCCTGCACCTCGGAGTGGTCCACCGTCAGCTGCTCGAGTCCGTCGGCGGCGAGCCGGTAGACGCGCGAGTCGCCGACGTTGAACACCATCAGCTGATCGCCGCCCGCGGTCTCCAATCCGGCCAGCCCGGTGATCGTAGTGCCCATCCGGGTCGGCCCATCCTGTTCGATGATGGCCCGGTTGGCTTCCTCGAGCGCGGCGAGCACCGCCTCGGTGAACAGCGGGCGCAGGCCGGCGTAGCGCGCGAGCGCCTGCACTGCGAGCGTGCTCGCCAGGTCACCGGAGCCATGCCCGCCCATCCCGTCGGCGACCGCGAAGATCGGCGGGGCGACGAGAAAGCTGTCCTCGTTGACTCGCCGGACGCGACCGATAGAGGTAGCGGCGCCATGACTGAACCCGATCACGGCACGCTCCTCCCCATGCGGCGCGTCATTTCGTCGGAGTATGCCAGAGATTCGCGGGTTTGTGGACGTGGCCGGGTGGAACACGGGACCGTTCCGCAGAGAGAATTGCGGAAGCGCAACGGCGGGCTGGCTGCGGGCAGGCCCGCACCCACTGCCACCTTCGCTTTGCCAACTCGGGAAGGGGAACCGCATGCCGCAGCCGGGCGTCGCTCTGGAGAAGCTTGGCTTCCTTACCATCGGGCTGTTCGATGGGCAGGACCCGGGACCAGGCCACCAGACCACGCTGGGGATGATCGAGCTCGGCGAACGGCTCGGATTCGACTCCGCGTGGGTGCGTCACCGGCACTTCCAGTACGGGATCTCCTCTCCGGTGGCGGTGCTCGCGGCCGTCTCGCAGCGCACGTCGCGGATCGAGCTCGGCACCGCGGTGATGCCGCTGGGCTGGGAGAACCCGCTGCGCCTGGCCGAGGACCTGGCCACCGTGGACATCCTGTCCGGCGGACGGCTCAACCCCGGGTTCAGCGTCGGGCCGCCAGCGCACTGGGAGGACGTCCGCGACGCCTTGTACCCGGACACTTCCGGTAAAGAGGACTTCAGCTATGAGCGGGTGTCCAGGCTGCTGCGGTTCGTCGCCGGAGAGCCCTCCGTGCAGTTCGCCGGGACCGAGGGGTTCGAGCAGTTCTCGTCCCGCGTCGAGCCGCATTCGCCGGGGCTGCGCTCGCGGATGTGGTACGGCGGCGGCTCCCTCGCGTCCGCGACCTGGGCGGGCGAAAACGGGATGAACTTCCTCACCTCGTCCGTGGTCAAGGCGGAGGAGTCCACGGATTTCACCGAGGTACAGCTGTCCCACATCCGGGCGTTCCGCGCCGCCCACCCGTCCGGGCCGAAGGCCCGGGTGTCACAGGGGCTCGTGGTGATCCCCACCGACAGCGCTTCGCCGGCGCAGAAGGCGAAGTACGAGGCCTACGTCGCCGCGCGGGCGCCGCGGACCGCCGCACCGCTGGGGCCAGCGCGGCTGATGTTCGCGCGTGACATCCTGGGGACGTCCGCGGAGATCGCCGAGACGCTGTTCGCCAACTCCGCGTTCCGTGAGGTCACCGAAGTCGCGTTCGCGCTGCCGTTCACCTTCGAGCACGCGGACTACGTGCAGATCCTCACCGACATGGCGACCAAGCTCGGCCCGGCGCTCGGCTGGGCCCCCAGGGATAGCAGGGCCCCCAGGGGATAACGGACAGTACGGGCCAGGCGGATTCGCATCCGGGCCCGCGCCGCTAGGAGACTGGGGCAAGCACCTGGGCCGGATCGTCACCCAGGTCGTGCAACAGGACCATGGCGGCGTTCCGGCCCGGGGCACCGGTGATGGAGCCGCCCGGATGGGTGGTCGCGCCGGTCTGATAGAGCCCGTCGATCGGCATCCGGTGGGCGCCCCACCCGGGCGCCGGGCGCAGCGCGCCCGACTGGGCGATCCCCCGGTCTCCGCCGTGGAACGCGCCATGCACCATGTGCGGGTTCAGCTTCTCGTAGTCAACAGGAGACTTGACCAGCATCGCCTCGACCACGTCATCGGTAAAGCCCGGCGCGAACCGGCGCAGGTGGTCGAGCTGGCGCTTGGCGTGCTCGATCTTGACGGTGTCCCAGTCGGGCAGGTCGTAGATGTTCTGGCTGAGCAGCTTGACCGTGTGATGACCTGCCGGGGCACGGGTCAGGTCGGCGAGCGTGGGGGTGGCGACGAGCAGCCAGGGCACGTCCTCGATGAACCGGCCCGCGCGCAGGTCCTGGCCGAGCCGGATTACATCCTCCGGCCAGCCGACGGTGCCGGCCGAGACGGCGCTGTGCGCTCCCCCGTCACGACTCTCGAACACCGGCGGCGCGCTCGTCGCCAGGTAAACGCCGAACCCGGGAATGCCGACGTCGTAAGTGTCAATGGCGTAGTGGAACTCCTCCGGCCAGGCCGCCTGCGGCGCCATGTCACGAAGCTGGGTGACGTGAATGGTCGACAGGACGGCCTTCGACGCGCGGAACTGCTCGCCGTCAGCAGTCTGGACGCCAACGCACCGGGTGTCCTCGATCAGGAGCTTGCTGACCGTCTTCCCCGTCGCGATCGTGGCGCCATGGTCCTCCAGGTAACGCGTGAGGGCGCGGATCAGGGTGCCGGAGCCGCCGGGCAGGATCGACCACGACCGCTGCTGCCGCCCGAAGATCAGCGAGTAGGCGAGCACGCCCGAGCCTGGCACATCGACGGCCTGGTTCGTCTGGAAGGCCATCCAGAGCATGAACGCCTGGACCCGGCGATCCTCGAACTCGTGCCGGATCACGTCCCACGCGGACAGCTGATTGCGGCGCTGCCAGACCCGGCCGCGCGGATGCTCGGTCAGCCGCGCGTCAATCGACGGACCGAAGCCAACCGGGGTGAACTGCGACCCGCTGAACACCGACTTCACCTCGTCGTAGTCATCGAGGAGCCGGTGGTAGGCGCTGGCGTCGGCCGCGCTGAACCGCCCGATCTCAGCTGCGGTGCGCTCCCGGTCCAGCCACATGGTCAGCTGCTCGCCGTCGGGGAACGCCACGTGGGAGACCGGGTCGGGGTCGATGTAGCGCAGCCCGTAGTTCTTGATGAGGCCGAGCTCATCGCGGGTGAGCAGCGGGTTGACCCGGATCAGCGTGTGCCCGGTCGCGCAGCTGTCGATGGCGTAGCCGGGGAGCAGCATCTCCTCGGTAGTCGATCCGCCGCCGGGAATGTCCCTCGCGTCGAGGATCAGGCACCGGTACCCGGCCTTGGCAAGGTAGCAGGCGGCGATCAGGCTGTTGTGCCCGGCTCCGGCAACGACGATATCCGCGTCCGCAGTCATGTCGAACACAGTACCGGTCGCCGCGTCCACTCCACACGGCGGACACCTGCGAGCGCTGAGCGCCAGCGGAGCCCGCCGCACCCCCCCAAGATGTCGGGGCCGCGGCGACCGGAGCCTAGGTGGGCACCCGCGGCCAGGCCGACGCGTGGTGCCGCGCATGTCTGAAAAGACAAAACGCTCAGGCGCCCAATGACCCTGACGTTAGACTGGATCCTCCCCGCGCCGCATCATCCGAAATATGTACCTGGATGTGCAGAATTGAGGGAGGGAACATCAGCCCTGCCTTGCCCGCCGAACCGAACAGCTTCGTCGGCCGTGAGCGAGAACTCGACGAGCTGCGCAAGGTCGTGTCTGTGTCACGGATGGTGACGCTGACGGGCCCCGGCGGGATCGGCAAGACCCGGCTGGCGCTGCATCTGCTCGCCTCCCTCGCCAACGAGATGGCAGACGGAGTCTGCTACGTGGAACTGGCCGACGTCACCAGCCCTGACCTCGTGGTAACCCGGGTCGCGACCGCGGTCGGCGTGGCCGAGGAACAGGGCAGGCCGCTGCTCGACACGCTCGCCGACGCGCTGCGGTCGCGGGTCCTGGTGCTCGCGCTCGACAACTGCGAGCACCTGCTCGACGCCTGTGCCCGGCTCTGCCAGCGGCTGCTTTCCGGCGCCCCTGACCTGCGGCTGCTTGCCACCAGCCGCGAGCCGCTGCGGGTGGCCGGAGAGACGGTATGGGCCGTCCCACCGCTACCCGTCGCGCCCGGGGAAGGGTCCGCCGGGGATGCTGTCCGGCTGTTCATCGAACGAGCCTCGGCTAGTGCCCCCGGTTTCGCCCCCGCCGAGGCCAGTACGGATGCGATCGCGGAGATCTGCGCCGCGCTGGAAGGCAATCCGCTCGCGATCGAACTGGCGGCCGCCCGGGTGCGCACGCTGTCCGTGGAGCAGATCCGGATGCGGATAGCGGACCGGTTCGGGCTGCTGACCACCGGAAACAGGGCCGCTCCTGCTCGGCAGCGGACGTTGCGCGCGGCGATCGACTGGAGCCACGATCTGCTCGGGCCGCAGGAGCAGGCCTTGCTGCGGCGGCTGTCGGTTTTCGCCGGATGGTCGCTGGAGATGGCCGAGCAGGTGTGCGCCGACGACCTCATGCCCGCTCGGGCCGTGCTCGACACGATGGCCGCGCTCATCGACAAATCCCTGGTGGTCCGCGAGTCCGAGGTGCTCGGTCAGGCCAGGTTCCGGATGCTCGATACGATCCGCGAGTACGCGGCGGACAAACTCGCCGAGGCCGGCGAGGAGGCGGCGGTCAAGCACCGGCTCCGTGAGTACGTGCTCGCCGTCGCGGAGCGGAACTTCGCGGTCGGTATGGCGCTCGTTCCCGCCCCGTGGCAGGACCGGGTCGACGTGATCCGCCGCTACGACGTCGACGCGCCGAACGTCTGGCTGGTGCTGAGCGAATGCCTCGCCGAGGGTGACATCGCGACGGGGCTGCGGATCAGCACCGCGATCCGGCCGTGCATGCTGGTGCGCGGTGAGTTCGCACTCGGCGGCGCGTGGCTTGACGCGTTCCTGTCCAGGCCAGAGGCCGCGGACGTGGCCCCGCGGATCCGCGGACAGGCGCTCATCGGCCGGGCGCAGCTCACCCTGTCCATCGACCCGGCAGCCGCTGAGCCGCCTGCCCGGGCCGGACTCGAGCTGTGCCGCGCAGCAGGCGACGAATTCTGGACCGCCGCGGGCCTGAACCTGCTCAGCGAGATCACCGTGCACACTGGGCACCCGGACGAGGCGGAGGCGCTCGGCCGGGAGGCGATGGCGATAGCGGGAGCGGCTGGCGACGGCTGGAACGAGGGCTGGGCGCTCGGCATCCGCGCCGCGATCGCCGCGGTGCGCGGTCAGTTGCGGGAGGCGGCCGCACTGGCGAGCGCGTCCGTGGACGTGATGCGATCGATCGACCACCGGTGGGGCGTGGCACGCGCCCAGCTCGGCCTGGGCGACCTGGCCCGGGGGCGCGGCGACCACGCCGACGCCCAGGCCAGGTACACGGAAGCGCTCGCCTACCTGCGGGAGGTCGACGCACGGCCGGAGATCGCGCGCTGCCTGTCCGGGCTTGGCCGGGTAGTGCTCGACAGCGGTGATCTCCCGCTTGCGCGAGAACGGCTGACGGAATCCCTGCGGCTGAGCCGCGGCATCGGGACGCGCATCGGGGTCGCCCGAGGCCTCGAGTCCTTCGCGGTGCTCGCGGTCCGCGAGGGGGATCCTGGACGATCGGTCCTGCTCGCCGCCGCGGCCGGCGCACTGCGCGAGCGGTCAGGGCTGCCGTCGCTGCCCGGCGCGCGGACCGACCGGTTCCTCGCCGCTGCCCGCGGTCTAGGCGACGACACGGTGACCCGGCTGTGGGCACGCGGTCGCGGGTTGAGCGCGGAGGAAGCCATCGCCCTGGCGCTCGAGCCCACCGCCACGACGCACCCCAACGGCGCATACTCCGGGGACGCCGCGCCGCCCGCCGCCTCCGCGGCGCCCCTTCTCACCCCGCGGGAACTCGAAATCTCGGCGCTTGTCGCCGCCGGCCGGTCCAACAAGGACATCGCAGACGAACTGGTGATCAGCCCCGCCACCGTCGCCAGGCACGTCGCGAACATCATGGCCAAGCTGGGTTTCCGCTCGCGGGCTCAGATCGCCACCTGGATCACCGCCCGCGGCTAGCTGCTTCACGCCGGCTTCTTACCGCTGCGCCCGAGCCTCGTCCACGGTCATCTCGGCCGCGGGGTCGGCCTCAAGCCGCTGCTCGGGGATCGGCCTGCCGCTGAGCACCGAACGACCGTAGGTTCCCGCCTCAATCCGTGCCAGCGCCCGGTCGATCGCCGCAAGCCGGTCCCTGAGCTGCCCGGCGACAGCCTCGTCGGTCGCCTCCTCGGTCAGCGGCAGCCCTGCGTCGCCGTAGTCGCCCGGGCTGTCCGCCACCTGCTGCTCCTCGCTGACCGACTCCTCGGTCTGCCGTAGCAGAGACGCCACCTCCGCCCGCTCCGCCCGCAACAGCGCCCGAGCCCTGCTCTCGTCCATCGAACGCCCCCTAACCTCCCGCAGCAACATACCCAGGGGTCTGTCCGCCAAGCCGGCCGAAGTCCCGTACCAGCCGGCAACTCAGTCCAAGCCGTCGCGGAAGCCCGCGGGGACGATCAGGTCCGACGGATTCAGCGCGCGGACCGAGTCGCGGCCCAGCGCGAGCAGGGCGGAGTCGATGCCCGCGGCAAGGATTTCGAAGATGTTGCGGACGCCCGACGGACCGCCGGCCGCGAGCCCCCACAGACAGGGACGGCCGATCATCACAGCCCGTGCCCCGAGGGCGAGTGCCTTCACTACGTCGCCGCCGCGGCGGATGCCGCCGTCGAGAAGGATCTCGGCGCTGCCCCCGACAGCCGCGGCCACAGCCGGGAGGGCACGGATCGCGGCGGGAGTGCTGTCGAGGTTGTTACCGCCGTGGTTGGAGACGGAGATCGCGGTCGCCCCGGCGTCGACAGCGCGGCGCGCGTCGTCGGGCCGCATGACGCCCTTGACCAGGAACTCCCCGCGCCACTGGTCGCGGAGCCAGGCGATGTCCTTCCAGGTCGGCGGGACGACGGTCATCCAGTCCCGGTAGGCGGCGAAGAAGCCGGGGGCGGGCTGGCCGGGGCGCGCCATGTTCGGCACGGTGAGGTCGGGCAGGCCACCGTGCCGCAGCCAGTCGAGCAGGTAACCGGGCTTTGCCAGGCCCGCGGGCGCCAGCCGGGCCAGGGCCGGGAGGTCAAGCTTCTCCGGGATCGCGGGGCTTCCCCAGTCCCGGCCGCCGGGGAACGACCAGTCAAGCGTGACGATCAGCGCCTTTGCGCCGCGAGTGCGGGCCGCCTCGGCGCGCTCCAAGAGCACGTCGCGGCCGGCTGACCAGTGCACCTGGAAGAAGATGTCGGGGTTGGCCGCGGACACCTCGGCGATCGGCTTGCTGGCGAATTCGCTCAGCCCCATCGCAGTTCCTGCCGCGCGGGTGCCCATCGCGACGGCGACCTCGCCAAGCGGATGCACGGCCTGCGCGCCTACCGGAGAGGCGAGCACCGGAAGCGCGATGCCGACCCCTAGCACGGTGGTCCGCAGGTCACGGGTGGCGGGCAGGTCAGCGAGCAGCGGCGGCGCGAAGCGGAGCTCCGTGAATGCCGCGAGATTGTCCGCCCGGGTGACCCCCGCCTCGGCACCGGCCTCGATTGCCAGGAAGACCGGCTTGGGCAGTCGCCGCCGCGCCCGCCGGCGCGCCTCCGCTACCGACTCGAACCAGTCCCGGGTACTAGCCACCGCGGCAGCTCAGCTCCAGTGGCCGGACAGCGAATCCGCGACCTGGCCGGCGCACGCGTCGAAGGCGGCCAGCATCGCCTCGACCGTGCCACCCTCGGTGCGCCACTCGCGGTTGGCGGTGACGATCAGGCTGCTGAACACCGCTGCCGTGCACCGTGGCCGCACGTCTGCTGCCGGGTCGACACCTTCCCGCTCGGCCAGCACGCGGGCGATCTCGTCGTCCCTGTCGTGCATGTAGCGCAGGTAGGCGGCGAGCAGCGAGGGGGTGGCGTCGATCAGCTTCATGATCGGCAGGTACAGCGTGTCCCCGCCGGCCTCGCCCGCCTCAGCGGTCAGCACGTCAATTGAGGCGTGCAGCGCATTGCACAACGCGATGAACGGCGGCTCGTCAGCCGGCCTGACGGCCAGTTCGCTTAGCAGCGCGTCCGTGTAGTCCTTGGCGAACGACAGCGCCAGGTCTTCCTTGCTCGCGAAGTACCGGAAGAACGTCCGCTCAGAGACGTCCACCGCATCGGTGATCTCCCGCACCGCGGTGTGCTCGTATCCCTTGGCGTTGAACAGCGCCAGCCCGGCGTGCACCAGGGAGTCGCGCGTCTGGCGCTTCTTCCGCTCGCGACGCTGCGGCTCACCGGCTCCTGTCGCTGGCACGCCGGCCTGGGAAACCACTCGCACACACTCAGGTTACCTATACGTCACATAATGTCAAGTGTCATAGTTTGCAAAGTGTCATTAGCTGACATATCGTAAGGACCCGAACCAGTCCCGCGAGGACGATGAGGAGCACGGCAGTGAGTCACGCGGCCGAGATCGCCGTCGGCGAGCACGCAGGCATTAAGTCGAAAGGCCGGGGTCTTCGCGGCAGCCCGCGGCTCACGCTGCTCGCCGCCGCGCTGGGCGTCATGATGGTCGCCCTCGACGGCACGATCGTCGCGGTCGCCAACCCGGCTATCCAGGCCAGGCTCGGCGCCTCGCTCGCCGACATCCAGTGGGTGACCAACGGCTACCTGCTCGCGCTGGCCGTCACGCTGATTACCATCGGCAAGATCGGTGACAGGTTCGGCCACAAGAAGGTGTTCCTCACCGGAATCGTCGGTTTCGCGGCCATGTCTGCCGCCGTCGGCCTGTCCGGCTCGATCGCGAGCTCGATCTCGCTCATCATCCTGTTCCGCGTGCTTCAGGGCGTCTTCGGCGCAATGCTCCAGCCGACAGCGCTCGCGCTGCTCCGCGAGACCTTCCCGATCGAGAAGCTGAACAGCGCGATCGGCATCTGGGGCGCGGTCATCGGCGCGTCCACCGCGGCAGGCCCGATCGTCGGCGGCCTCTTGGTCCAGCACGTCGGATGGGAGGCATGCTTCTACATCAACGTGCCCGTCGGCGTCATCGCGCTGGCGTTCGGGCTGCTCGTGCTCCGCGAGACACCGCCGTCGCCCGCCGCAAGGTCATTCGACATCCCTGGCATCGGCCTGCTGACCGCGTTCCTCTTCCTGCTGGTGTGGGGGCTCATCAAGGGCCCGGACTACGGCTGGGGCAGCTCCACGACGATCGCGTACTTCGCGGGGGCCGTCGTGGCGCTGGCCAGCTTCATCGCCTGGGAGGTGCGGGCGAAGGAGCCGCTGCTGCCGCTGAAGCTCTTCCGCTCCGTCCCGCTCTCGGCCGGCACAGTGCTCGTGCTCACCCTGATGTTCTCGCTGTTCGGCGCCATGTTCTTCATGACTTTCTTCATGGAGAACGTGCACGGCACCGACGCGATCGGCGCCGGGGTGCGGATGCTGCCGTTGACCGGGATGATGATGCTCGGCGCGCCGCTGGCCGGCGTCATCATCACCAAGATCGGCCCGCGGGTCCCGATGTTCGCCGGGATGCTGCTGGCGGCGGTGGCGCTCTTCGGCCTGTCGCGGATCAGCATCACATCGTCGATGAACGACACGATCATCTGGTTCGCCATGCTCGGCCTCGGGCTTAGCCCGGTGATGGTCGGCGCGACCGAGGTGATCGTGGGCAACGCCGCGGTGGAACTGGCGGGCGTCGCGGGCGGCCTGCAGTCCACGGCGATGCAGGTCGGCGGCACCATCGGCACGTCCGTGCTCGGCGCCGTGATGTCCGCCAAGGTGAACAGCCTGCTGCCGGCGAAGTGGGCCGCCGCGCACCTGCCCGCGCTTAACCCGGCCCAGCTCGCCGAGATCAAGTCACTGACCACGGTCGGCGTGGCACCGGTGCAGAAGGGGATGTCGCCGCAGGTAGCCGCGGCGATCGCGGACGTCACGCACACCACGTTCGTCAGCGGCATGACCGCAGCGTTCCTGGTTGGCTGCGTGGTCGCCGTCGGCGGCGCGCTGGTCGCCCTGCTGACCAAGAAGAGCTCCGCCCCCGCCCGCTAAAGGCGGAACCGCAGGATAGCGAATCGTTGCCGGCACTTGGATGTGGACAGCGATCCGCTATGTGCGTCCAGCCGACCGGCTGCGCCTAGCCGGTCACCGGCCGGAACTGGTAGCCGATCCGGTACTCGGTGACCAGGCACTTGGCGTAGGCCGGGCCGAGCTTGCGCCGCAGGCGGCTGACGTGGACGTCGACAGTGCGGCTGTCGGCCGCGAAGTCACGCTGCCAGACCTGGCGCACCAGGTCCGCCCGGCTGAACACGGTCGCCGGATGTCCGGAAAGGAAGGCGAGCAGCTCGAACTCCTGGAAGGTCAGCGTGACCTCTGCCCCGTCCACCCAGACGCGCCGCTGGTCATAGTCGAGCAGCAGGCCGGCCTGCTCGCCCGCCACCCCGGCCGTCCCGGCCGCCCCGAGCTGGGCGCCCTGAGTGATCATGGCGGCCCCGGCCGGCGAAACGGCGGGGGCTGGTCTCAGTGCGTTAACCGGATATCCGACGATCGCCAGCGACGTCCCGGTGCCCGGAATCGGCACCACGGCAAGCAGCGTCCCGTCCGCCCCAGGGTGCGGTGACGGCGGCATATCGCCGTCTGGTCCGCCATCCGCGGGCTCGTTCAAGAGGCCAGGGCGGGCACCGAGGTCCGCCTCCGCACGGCCCAGCATCCGCGTGCCACTCTGCACGTGCCCGCCACCTCCCCGGCATCGCCACATCTCACGCATGAAGTCTAGTAAATAGGTCTGTTTTGTCAAGAAAAAGCGCGGACAAGAGTGTAACCAGGTGTGAACCAGCATTAGCGGACTGGCGCCAGCCAGGTCGCCGGGCCGTCGGGCAGTTCCGCCCCGTACCAGTACTCGATCAGCCGCCTGGCGATCGAGGAGGTCGGCGCCAGGCCCAGTTCGCCGGCATCGATCGACGCCCGCATTTCCTCGCGGCTGAACCAGCGAGCCTCGCCGATCTCCTCCTCGTCGACCGTGATCGTCTGCCCTCCGGCGGCGGCCGCCTGGAACCCGAGCATCAGCGAGCGCGGCATCGGCCACGGCTGGCTGCCCAGGTAGCGGACCTGACCGACGACGATGGCGGTCTCCTCGTATACCTCGCGCGCCACAGCGTGCTCTGCCGACTCACCAGGCTCGACGAACCCCGCCACCACCGACATCCGGCCCTTCGGCCACATCGCGTTCCGCGCCAGCAGGCACCGGTCTTCGGGGTCAGTGACCAGCATGATGACCGCCGGGTCCAGCCGCGGGAAGTGCTCGGTCCCGTCCGCCGGGCAGGTCGTCAGGTGGCCAGCCGGCGCCGGCACCGTCGGCGTGCCGCACCGCGGGCAGTGGGTGTGCGAGTCGTGCCAGTTCGCGAGCGCGACGGCATGGGTAAAGAGCCCCGCGTCACGATCGCTCAGCAGCGCGCCGGCCTGCCGCAATGACATGGGCTTTGAGTCAGGATTTCCCGAACGCTCCGGTGCTTCGCTCGCAACCGCGCCGCTCACGCCAAAGTAGGCGACGTCATCGCCGTCCACGCCGAGCAGGAACCTGGTGCCTTCCGGCGCCTCAGCTGGCGCCACGAACACGAGCTCAAGCAGATCACCACCAGTGGCCGCGACGAGCGCCTGAGAGTTCTGCACGACGACCACGCGGGTGCGCGGATCCGCCCAGGCCGCTTCGACCCAGGCCACATCGGTGCGGCGCTGCGTCGCGCGGTCCACCGCGGAGCGGGAAAGCGCGAGCCGTCCTAGGGGGCTTAGCGCCAGCGGATCCGTGTCAGCCGGAACGCTCACCCGATGTCTCCCGCTCTTTTCGTGTACTCCCGGACGTCCATGGCACCTAACGTACCGGTTTGCTTCGCGGACTGGCTCGCCTAGCGGACTGGCTCAAAGGTGTCGCCCTTGCCGATCAGGCCCGCGGCCGGGATCGACACCGTGCGGCCGGGTGCCGATGTCACAGAGCCGATCCTGACCGCGTCCTCGCCCGCGACCTTGAGCGCGTCGAGCGCCTTGCCTTGCTCGGACTCGCTGACCACGACGCAGAAGCCGATGCCCATGTTGAGCGTGGCGTACATGGTGGCCTTGTCGATCTCCCCCTTGCCGGCGATGAGGCTGAAGATCTCTGGGGCCGCGGGCAGCGTGTCGAGCTCGTATGACACCTTGGCGGCGAGCCGGGTGATGTTGAGCAGACCGCCGCCGGAGATGTGCGCCATGCCGCGCGGCGTGACGCCGGCCGCCCACAGGGCCTCCGCCGCGTTCACGTATACCCGGGTGGGCTGGAGCAGCGCATCCGCCAGGCTGCGGCCGGTGCCGGGCAGCTCGTCCTCCAGGCTCATGCCGCCCTTCTTGAACAGGGCGTGCCTGGCCAGCGAGTAGCCGTTGCTGTGCAAACCCGAGCTGGGCAGGCCGATGATCACGTCGCCGGGCTGGACCGCGCTGCCGTCGAGCGGGGTGCGTTCGGCCGGAACCGCGCCGATCGCGGTGCCCACCAGGTCAAGCGTCGGGCCGCCGGTCGGCGAGTCGGCCAGCATCTCACCGATCTGCGCGATCTCCCCGCCGGGGATCGCGATGCCCGCCTGCTCGGCGCCCAGGAACAGCCCGCGGGCCACTTCGTCGAGGACGGCTTCATCGATCCGGTCGGTGGCGATGTAGTCGAGCAGCGCGAGCGGCACCGCGCCGACGCAGATGAGGTCATTGACGTTGTTCGCGACGCAGTCGATGCCGATCGGCTCCCAGCGGCGGGCCTCCTCGGCGAGCATGATCTTGGTGCCCACGCCGTCGGTGGTCAGCGCGAGCGGCGGCCCGGGCGGCAGGTGCATGATCGTCGCGAAATACCCGCTGGCCAGGCCGGTGATGCTGGTCACCAGCGGAGATCGCACCTTCGTCCTGGCGAGCCACGGCCGCATCACCCGGGCGAACGCGACCTGCTCCCGCTCCTCGTCGACGCCAGCTTCCGCGTAGGCAGACGGGGCGGGTTCCGGTGTCTCGGGCGTCGCGTTCATGAGCGCAAGGTTAGCCCATCATGCCCGCTCAGCCCGGTACCGGGCAGCTAGCCTTCGGTGCATGCTGATCGCTTTCTCTGTTACTCCGCTCGGCGCCGGCGAGGGCGTCGGCGAGATCGTCGCCGAGGCGGTCCGGGTGGTTCGCGCGAGCGGGCTGCCCAACCGGACGGACGCGATGTTCACCACGGTCGAGGGCGACTGGGACGAGGCCATGGCGGTGGTCAAGGCCGCCGTCGACGCGGTTGCCGAGCGCGCACCGCGGGTGAGCCTCGTGCTGAAGGCCGACCTCCGCCCCGGCGTCACAGACGGCCTGACCTCCAAGGTAGAAACGATCGACCGCTACCTGAACTCCTGAGCACCGTGCGCCGGAGCCATCAGCGGTCCGGCGTAACGCTGGCGAGAGGGCGGGGAGCCCGAGTTCGTGGGCGGCTCCGGCGAGCCTCTTGTCATACGTGACGAACGCGGACAGACCCGACCGCAGCGACGTGGCGGCCGCCAGGTGGATCGCGTCAAGCGTCCGCAGGAAAGGCTGCTCGATCGCGGCGGCCTCGCTGAGCACCCGGGTGCTTACCGCTATGAGGTCGATCTGCGCACAGATGCGCTCCGCGTAGCCAAGCTCGGTGTTCAGTCGCACGTCGTCGATCAGCCGGCCGCGGTCATCGTGGTTGATACGGCGAACCGTCCGGACCAGTTCAGTCCTGGCCACCTCGGAGGAGAACCAGCGAGTTTCCGGACGGGCGTCGATGAACGCGCTGAGCGCCTCGCTCTGCGCATCCGTGCGGATCAGCTTCAGCAGCGCGCAGGTGTCGAAGTAGATCACCCGCGCTCCTCTTCGCGCATGGCGATGAGCGCGTCAGACAGCGACACGCCGTCCTCTCGCGGCGGAAGCGGCTTCCAGCCGGACAGCCCGCCGGGGCTCGTGGCGGGGATGATCTCGCCGCGCTCAACCATCTCGGCGAGGGTTCGCTCGGCTGGTGACACCGGAATGAGCCGGGCGATCACCTGCCCGCGCCTGGTGATCTCCGCGGTCTCCGCTGCCTCAGCGAGTTCGTCGATGACCTTCGCCGCATGCTGCTGGAGTTGCCTGATCGTCACCTTACGCACAGGCCCGGAGGCGGACTCCTCCTCAAGTAGGGCAGTCATGTATGACATTGTAATTGGATGACGTCATCGGCTCAAGATGAGCGTCAAATATGTCGTCGTGCGTCATTGCTCTTACTCGATGACCGGGACCCGGTTGATGAGACCGATCAGGCCGGGCTGGTCGAGGAGGTCTGCGGGACGGACCGTGCGGTCGTGGCGGACGTAGTAGAAGGCGGCGCGGACCTTCTCAAGCGGGACGCCTGCCAGCGCCGACCAGGCGAGGCGGTAGGCAGCCAGCTGGACGGCTACCGCGGACTTCTCTGCCTTGGTGCGCGGGGGCTGGCCGGTTTTCCAGTCCACTACGTCGTAGCCGCCGTCCCGGTCTGCGAAGACCGCGTCGATCCGGCCGCGGACCTGACGGTCGCCGATCTGGGTGTCGAAGGGCACCTCGACCTCGACGGGCCAGCGGCCGCCCCACTCGCCGGCCTCAAAGCGGGCCTTGAGCTCGATCAGGTCGTCATCGCCCGCCGCGTCCCGCTCGTCGAAGAGGTCGTCGTCGTCGATCAGCCGCTGCTGGCCGAAGCGCTCCTCAAGCCACAGGTGGAACGCGGTGCCGCGGCGGGCCTGCGTTGCGGGCGGCTGCGGCATCGGACGGCGCACCTGACGGGCCAGTTCGTCCGGGTCGCGGGCGAGGGCGACCAGCGCGGAGACCGATAGCCGTGACGGCAGGAACACCTCCAGCGGGCCGTCGCCCCGCTCGCCGCGCCGTGCGCGCTCGGCGAGCAGGAGGCCCGCGTCGAGGTCCCAAGCCGCGACGAGCTCTCGTTCCCCGGCGGTGAGGCCGTCCTGTTCCCGGCCGGCGTCTTCCGTGGTGGCCCCTGAAAAGCCGGCCGCACCGCTGGCGGCCGGCTCGACCCGAGCCGCCTCGATCATGGCTGCGGCCTCGCGCACCGCCGCGTAGTGCAGGCCGGCCGGGGTCACCGGCCAGTGCGCCTCTTCCACGTCGGCCAGCAGCGGGTTCTCCGCGTCCTCGGCCGGCGGCGCGGCCCAGGCGTCCACCACGCCGGCGCCGGCCTCGCACGCCTGGCGCACCTCGGCGAGGAAGACCGACGGGCCGAGCGGCGCGGTCGCCTCACCCCACCAGTAGCCCGAGCAGCCCAGCCAGAACGCCGCCCGGGTCGCCGCGACATAGGCGAGGCGCCGTTCCTCCGCCAGGTCACGGTCGGCGCAGGCCTCGTTGAACACGTCAAGCGAGTACCGGTCGAGCGCGCCGAGCGTGGGCAGGTCGTCGCGATCGCCGCGCAGCGGGAACGGGATCAGCCGCGCGTTGTCCGTCCACCGGGTCGATACCTGTGGCTTGGCCGGGAAGACCTGAGACCGCCTGCCTGCCGCAAGCCCGGGCACGAAGACGGCGGGCCACTGCAGGCCCTTGGCCGCGTGCACGGTGAGCAGCTTGACCGTGTCGGACTCGCCGACGCGGCTCGGCTCCAGGCCGAACTCCTCCTGCTGCGCGGCGGTCAGGTAAGCGAGGAAGGCTCCGAGCGTGGGCTCCGGCTGGTCGCCGGCGAACGTCGCCGCGACATCGATGAAAGCGTCCAGGTCAGCGCGGGCCGCGGACATGTCGCCGCCGGGCCGGGCGGCGACCTCGATATCCAGGCTGAGCGCGCGCTCCACCTCGGCGATCAGGTCGGCAAGCGGCCTGGTCACGTGCTCACGAAGCCGCCGGGCCTCGACCGCGAGCGTCGAAAGCCGTGTGTAGCCGGTTTCCGAGTACTGCGCCGGGTCACCGAGGTCATCCAGTGCCTCGATGAGCGACCCAGTGTCCGCAGTCAGGTCCGTTATGGCCTCAGTGATCGCATCCGGCACAGAGATCCCGTCGATGGCATCAGGCACCAGGAGCTCAGCTGGGGCGGCCTCGCCGCCCGCAGACTCGTCGCTACCGTCGCGCCCGGTACTAGTGCCCGGGTCGTCGACCCCGCGTGCCAGGTCGCGGGCACGGCGGCCGAGGGCCACCAAGTCGCGCGGGCCGATCCGCCAGCGGGGTCCCGCCAGCAGCCGGGCCAGCGCGTCCGAGGACCCCGCATCCTGCAGCACCCGCAGCGTGGCGACCACGTCCTGCACCTCGGGCACGGACAGCAGCCCGCCGAGCCCGACCACCTCGCACGGGACGGCTCGCGCTTCAAGCGCTCGGCGGATTTCCGCGAATTGCGACCGCTTCCGGCACAGCACCGCGATGTCGGACGGACGCACGCCGGCGGCTTGCGCCTCCGGCCACAGCTTGCCATCCGGCGCCGACCCGGGCGGCAGCGCGAGCAGCGCCGCCACCTGGCGGGCGACCCACTCGGCCTCGTCGAGGAGGGTCGGGAGCAGCGCGACGGTCACCTTCCCCCGGTCGCTGCGATTCGGCGCGGGGACGAGCAGCGGCACGTCGGGCGCCTCGGCCCGCAGCTCGTCCTGAAGCCTGGCGGCCGCGGCGAGAACCCGGCCGGTGTTGCGGAAGCTGGTGGAGAGCTGCCTGATCGGCGCGGGCTCGCCGGACTTCGCCGGGAAGTCGCGCGCGAACCGGCGCAGGTTGCCCGCGGACGCGCCGCGCCAGCCGTAGATCGACTGGCACGGGTCGCCGACGGCGGTGACCGGGTGTCCGCCGCCGAACAAGGCGCGGAGCAGAACGAGCTGGGCATGGCTCGTGTCCTGGTACTCGTCGAGCAGCACGACCTGGTACCGGGAGCGCTCAGCCGCGCCAACCTCAGGATGACGGGCCGCGATCCGCGCTGCGATCTCCACCTGGTCCCCGTGATCCAGTACCTCGCGCGCCTGCTTGGCCTCGACGTACCGGGTGACGAGCGGGAGCAGTTGCTCACGGGCCCGCTGTGTATCAACGACCCTGCGGACGGCGGCAGGCATCCGGCCGGTGAACGCGGCCTCCTGGACGGCTAGCCGCTCGCCGACGGCCAGCACGTCAGCCGGCGACTTCAGGTGCTCGGCCAGGTCACCGGCCAGTTGCAGGACTGCCGCGGTAACGGTCTGCGGTGTCCACTGCACCTGGTCCATCGGCCCGTCATAAGCGGCCACGATCTGCGCGGCAAGCTGCCACGACAGCGCCGGGGTGATCAACCGCATGGAAGGCTCCAGGCCCTCGCGCAGCGCGTGATCGCTGACCAGCCGTCCCGCGTACGCGTGGTAGGTGCTGATCACCGGCTCGGCCTCGTACCCGGTCTCCGGCCCCGCCCCCGGAAGCCCAGCCCCCGGAAGCCCAGCCCACGCCAGTCCAGCCCACGCCAGTCCAGCCCCCGCCAGTCCAGCTATACCCGGGTCAGCATTGACCGGGCCGGTCCTGCCCAGGCCGACCCTGTCCGCGCCCTCACTGTCTGGGCGGGCACTGTCTGGGCGCTCACTGTCTGGGCGGGCAGTGTCCTGGCGGGCAGTGTCCTGGCGGGCACTGTCCAGCCCGACCCGGTGCAACGCATCGAGCCGTTTGCGCACCCGCTCGGCCAGCTCGGCGGCTGCCTTCCTGGTGAACGTCAGGCCGAGCACCCGGTCCGGCCGGACGAGCCCGTTGGCGACGAGCCAGACCAGCCGGGCCGCCATCGTCTCGCTCTTGCCGGATCCCGCCCCGGCGATGACCGCGAGCGGTCCCAGCGGTGCACCGATCACCGCCGCCTGCTCCGGTGTCGGCTCCGGAAGCTTCAGCACCCGCGCCAGCTGCCCCGGTGTGTACGTCACCACGCGGCAATTCCACCAGACCCCACCGACATTCGCTGGCGACGCCACGCCGCCTCAGCTGACGATCCGGGTGCCCGTCTAGGTGGACGGGAGAGATGCATTCTTGCGGCTGCGGGACTCGGGACCGTTCCGCATGACCGGGTGCGCCAGGGAGGGGAACGCCAGGATGCCTCAGCCCACGGCGGCGGGCACGTGACCGAAGATCCCGTGGCTAGCTGCGGGCGAAGTAGAGGAGCTGACCAACGTCCCCAGTGAGATCGGCAGCTTGGAGAGCGGTGATGTAGCTGCGGCGTACCTGGCTTGTCTCGGTCAGTGATGTGCCGCCCCAGGTGAACCGCTGCCCGCCGAGCGCGACCACGAGAGCGTCGGAGGCGAGGCGGGACCAGCGGCCGTTGCCGTTGCGGAACGGGTGGATGACCACGAGGCGATAGCCGAACCTGATCGCGCATTCATCCGGGCTGAACCGGGCCGGTCCGGTGTCGGCGAGCCAGGCCTGCGCGTCGGCCTGCAGGTCACGCATGTCCACGCGTATCTGCCAGTAGGGGACGCCGAGGTTCCTGTCGCTGGCCCGGTACTTCCCGGCCCATGTCCAGACCTGTTCATACATCCGCTTGTGCAGGCGGACCAGCCAATCCTCCCCGGTAACGCCTTCGGGCCTTAGGCGGCGCCGGGACTGAAAGAGCCACAGCATCGCGAGGCTGATGTTTTCCGCCTCTGCACGGTTGAGTTCCGCTCGGGTGAACACCGGCAGCCGCAAGCCCTTCCGCTCTTCCTCAGATAGGGGCGTCGCGTCCGGGGGAACAGAGAGCAGGTCAGCCATGGCCACCCGTATCCCATAGCTCGCCTCTTTCGAGCAGCCGATGAGCTATCCGCTCTTCAAGTTCACGGGTGTCCCCCGTCGCCTGATCTTCGAGGCGCATCGTCTGCTCGACGGCGGCCACCTGGAAGTGCGCCAGTTCTTGAGCCCGTTCCCTGACGACGGTGGTCAGCGGGCGGCGCGGCACCAGGACGTACACCAGATCGCACCCCATAGCGTCGGCCGCGCGGCGAAGCGTCTCGAGGCGAGCCCGGTCGGCCGCTTCGGACTGCTCAAGCCTGATCACCGCACTTGGCGTGACACCCAGCCGGTCCGCCAGCACTGCCGCGCTCATGCCGAGCGCCTCGCGTACGGCGCGAACCCAACCGTGTGGCGGCCGAGAGATGTTCCTCAGCGGCTGCCACTCCTTGAAATGCGCGTCAAGAAGGTCGCGGCTGCGCACCGCGACTTCGCGCGGAACCCTGGGCATCGGCGAGTCCTCCGATGATGCGTCTCAGTTCACTGTCGTTCGTTCTCATAATGCATTGTAGCGCATTATCGA
>Ga0123356_10000271_pt1 | contig 59375 bp, 61 predicted proteins | sample TergutEmb28metaG_2_FD_92546 | JGI IMG/M metagenome (GOLD analysis project Ga0123356, IMG submission 92546) | Embiratermes neotenicus P3 segment gut microbial communities from Petit-Saut dam, French Guiana - Emb289 P3 | ecosystem: Host-associated > Arthropoda: Insects > Digestive system > Gut ...
ATTCCCAATTTGCTAAAAAAAAGGGGAGATAACAATGAAAAAAGAACAAAGAACAAAGACAAAAGAACAAAGAACAATGAGCAAAGAACAAAGAATAATGAAAAAAACTAGGAAAAAGCCGGTATTTCTCTCTGCTCTCTGCTCTTTGTTCTCTGTTCACTGCTCTTTGTTCATTGCTCTTTGCTCTTTGTTAATTAGCTGTGATGTTGATCCGGATTTTATGAAAAGGATTGATGAGGAAGTGGCATGGGCGAATGCGGCAAAATTAAACATAACAATCGCGTTTCCTTCTGCATGGGGTGTCAGTAATCCCGGAGCGGGTGTTATTTCGGGCAGAGAGGGAAGCCCGCGCGATATCCGTTTAAACCATGACAGAAACTTTACGATAGAGTTTACGCCTGATCCCGCGTTTGTTTTATCAACATGGCTTGCGTACCCTTCGTCCGCCTTTGACCCCACTCATGAAAATTACATTGGTTTTAACTGGATAGATGAACTTGACCGTCTTTTTACCGAAGTGCCAAGCCTTGGTTATAATGATGTTGTGTTACCTGATCTGGATGATATGCAAAAATTAAGAGGCGGCGCTTTTACTTTTACATCAAAAACCACTGAGCCTGTTACCCTGATACCCTGGTGTAAGACTGAACTTCGTGTAACAAGAACAGAGCCACGTAATAACCCTCCCCTACCTGTATCAAGAGCGTCGGATATTATTATTTACTTTAACGGCTCCCTTAACCCTTCTTCGGCAAAATTTGCTCTTAATGCAGGGGATGACGGTATTTGGATAACGGCAAAAAACCTTGAAACAGAAGTAATCACAAACATTAACGGTAATTTTAATACACCTGAATATTCAAGCGCAGGCGGTTTTTACAGAATTATTATAAACCCTTCCGGCAATTTACCCCCTGCCAACAGTTTAATAGAGGTAACAGTTAAAGGTATAGAAAATTCAAGCAATGAACCGATGACCGAAGCCTATAGTTTTTCATGGAAAACCCCGGAAAGTTCAACGGCTGTAATTAATTCTTGGGAAGCGGATTACAGCGAAACAGATAATACCATCAAAATTGGTTGGAGCACAACCGGCGCGGATAATGTCGTTATATCATACCGTGTTAATAACGGACCTATTATTCCTTTAACCAACGTTACAGCAACTAGCGCTGTTATACCAAACATACCAAAGATTGATGCCGGCGGTGTCAATGACGGACAAAAGACAAGCGGGATAAATGAGTATCTGATTATGATGGAACTTTTCTATGAAGGCATAAGGCTTAATTATACAGATTTTAGGATTTGGAATATTCCGGGGATGAGTGTAGACTGGAGTACGACGGCGGATAATAGGGCGATTGAGATCAATAACAGTGAACAATTAACAATTAATAATGAACAATTGGGTAAAAGTTTTGTATTGATGAGGGATATAACTTTATCCAATCATGTGCCGATTGGGACTGCTGAAAATCCCTTTGCAGGTAATTTCTACGGCAACGGGCATACGATAACGATAAACAGCTTTAGCGATTCAACCGAAATAACCGACTATGGCTTGTTTGGCGTTGTTAAAGGTTCCTACGGAGACGACGGATCCGCAGGCGACAAAGCTGTTATACGCGACCTTACCGTGTTGTATAACAATGTTGATGTAAACTTAAACTCGACAGGAATAATAGATGAGGGCGTTGATGATGATTATGGTCCTTGGTTTACATACGGCGCTTTATTTGGCGGTATAACGACGAAAGCGCAAAACACACATTTAGAAAATGTACTTGTTAAAGGAACAGTAAATATCAGCCAAAAATTTTCGAGTTTTAATACTATCTTAATCGGCGGACTTGCCGGGTGGATAAAAAAAGATTCAAAAATGCAAAACGCTTACGGCGGCTTGAATATCAATATTAACACAATCTTTGGGGATAACTGTGAAATAGGCGGTATTGGAGGAAGAATTGGCATTTGGGATGAATCAGAAATAACAAATGAAGTAAATATAGTAGAAGAAGTAACCGTAACAGGGGACATTATTATTATAGATAATTCTGTTTTGGATGGCGGTTTATTAAATGTAGGCGGACTAATAGGAAGCAATACTAACAGTTCGATTAAAAACTCCGGCTACCGGGAAGGTAGTATAACAATACACAACGGCAGGGCGCAGGCAAGAATTGGCGGCGCTATAGGAACCAACAACGGTTTTGTTTACCGCTGTTATGCCATGCAGAAAAACTTTGAGTTTACCAAAACAGACAGAGGAGAAGTGTTTGTAGGCGGATTTGTTGGCTACTCTCAAAATATTATTGAGCAATGTTATAGCGACAACCCGGTTATATTAAATATTTTAGGCCCAGGTGCACCAATGAATGCCGGTGGTTTTGCAGGTTATATCGAAAATGCCAAATACTGTTACGCAAAAGGAGATGTCAGCACCATAGGCCAACAATTTACTTCTGTTGGTGGTTTTGCAGGACAGATTTCGGGTAATATAGAAAACTGTTATGCCACAGGAAATATAAGCAGTTTATTCTTTCAAGTTGTTGAATGTTACATAGGCGGTTTTGCCGGTTTTTCTTTTGCAAATATAGAAAACTGTTATGCCACAGGTAATGTTTTTCTTGATTATACACCAGTAACCGGTAACAATGCGACAATTGGCGGCTTTGTCGGATATCAGACCGCCAATGAAATAAAAAATTGTTTTGCTGCCGGTACGGTTACCGCTCACAGAAACGAAATCGGATCAAATGCAATGTTTTCGACCGGCGGTTTTGCAGGGAATATTGGATTTTCTGAGTTTAGCACAGTCTTCTCCCCAAGCATAACCAATAGTGCCGCGCTTGGACAAAGCGTTACGGCAACCGGCGGCACTTTTCAATATGGAGGCGGTTATCGCCGTGATGTTGGGCGCTTTTACGGCACTCTTACAACAGGCGGCAGCGCAAGCGGTAATTATGCTATCAACACCAAGCGCCTTTACGAGAGCAATACTTATGGTGACCCAAGACCGCCGGAGATAACCGCTGTCCCTGCAATGAGCGGTACTCCCGTTTTACAGGAGAACGCCGCTCCTGTTTTAAGCGGCAGTCCTGTTTTAATTGGCGATATTATCGCGCCGGTTTTAAGCGGTACACCTGTTTTATCGTTTAATAATATAACTTTTGGTACTATTTCCGGTTTAACTGTAAGCGATACAGGCGGCTCCGGTCTTTCAAATACATCAATGTCATTTTCTGGTAATGTTCCAGCAGGAGCACCTGTCTGGAGCGGAAGCAGTATCGCAGGTATAGATCTGAGCGCTCTTACGGAAACAACTCATTATATTAATTTTGATTTTACAATGAGGGATAACGCGGGGAATACTGCTGTTCATCGTGTTGAAATTAAACCTAACAAAGATGATCCTGAAGCAACAGAAGATTTTACAGTTACCAGACAGGCTAACCCTTTAAGCACAGCTATTACTCCTGTTTCTTTAAGCGGTTTAATACCGCGCGATTCCAACGGTTTAGCTCTTGCAAGTACAAACATGACGGTAACAAGAAACAGCGGCACCACTCTAGGCGGCTCTCCTGTCTGGAACGGAAGCAGTATCACAGGTATCGACTTGAGCGAGTTTACTGCCACAACCCAATGGGTGAGCTTTGATTTTAATTTGCGTGACTTAACAGGCAATACAGCAGTTCATAGAGTCCAAATAACCCCCAACAGGGCAGCACCTCAAGCGCTTGATCATTTTAATGTAACTGTAACTCCGGTAAGTTCAAACCTATTGCGTTCTATCAGCGGAATTTTTATCAGCGATTCAGGCGGATCGGGTATAGATAGAACAACCATGACTGTAACAAGCAACCCTGCCGGCGTAGGCGGAACACCTGTCTGGAACGGAAACAGCATCACCGGTGTAGATTTAAGCGGACTTACAGCCAATGGTCATTTTTTAAGGTTTAACTTTTCACTGTTGGATAGAGCAGGTAACAGATCGGATTACCTAATTCAATTAACACGAAACGCCGCCGGAGATTTTAATTTTACAGGTCCAACTCTGCAAAACACCAGCGTTCGCTCAGTAAACAGCGATGCAGCCGGCAAACACGGCGCGGATACAAGCCCCAGCAATCTGCGCAACAGGGATTTCTGGACAGGTACATTAGGCTTTTCCTCTGCCAACTGGGATTTTTCTCAGGTAGGCATTCGCGGCTATCCCCGTTTGCTTGACGGCGAAGGCAGAGTGTTGTCGGGGCAGTGAGCAACAATGAATAATTTTTATTTTTAAATTAGATAGAAAAAGGAGTTTCTTATGAAAAGTACAGTTAAACAAATTGGAATTATTGCATTGATGGTAGCAATGGGTCTATTTTTAGTAACCTGCGAAGGTCCTATGGGACCGGAAGGTATTCAAGGCGAACAAGGACAACAAGGCGATTCCGGAACAGACGGAACAGATGGCGTTGACGGCGAGCAAGGGGAAAAAGGCGAACCCGGCAATACTCCTTGGATTTGCGTTAAAGGCTTTTGGCATATCGGCGGAACCCCTGATGCGTGCAATGAAAACTGCACCGGCATAACGGCTGGCGGCACAGCAGGACAAGCACAGTTATCCATAACCGAGCCTACAAGAACAACGTATTGCAAAGACATACGATTTAATACTGCAGGGTTAATAGTAAATTTTATGTTTGGAAATATTCCTATCCCTGTTCCTGCAACAAATTATGTACTTATATGGAATGAAAGTTTATTAACAAACGGCACTAACGCAATTTCTGCCGAAACAGGAACTAAAAAAATCTATGTCCTTGATTTATCTGGCAGAATCGGAGAGTTTGAAATTACTGTATTGGAACACGCTGTCTCAACATCAACCCCTGCAACATGCACAACAGCCAGCGCGCCGGGTGTCTGCACTAATGAGCATTGTAATCTAACAGACGCTGTAACACCTGCGCTTGGACACGCTTTTTCACCAGCAATACCTGCTACTTGTTTGGCAGATAGCATTCCCGGCACTTGTACTCGTGATGATTGCGAAACGGAAGATACCGTAGTACCGGCGCTTGGACATAGTTTTACCGTATATAACTCAAACAATAATGCTGCTTGCGGAATAGATGGAACCAAAACATCTGTTTGTGCTCGTGATAATTGTACAGAAACATATACTGTTACAGATACAGGTTCCGCGCTTACCCATAGTTTTTCACCGACAATACTCGCTACTTGTACAGCAAATAGCAAACCAGGCATTTGTATTCATGCAGGCTGCGGCGTAACAAATCCTGAAGCGGTAGTACCGGCACTCGGACACGTTTATACTTGGGTTGTAACTACACCTCCTAATTTTACAACATCAACAGCGGGCGTTAAAACTTGTACATGTACTATTTGCGGAGAAAGCAGAGGAACACAGCCAATTCCAATTTATGCATTAGGCGACACAGGACCTGCGGGTGGAAGAATTATTTACATAGCGCCAACTGGCTTTACAATGACAGATGATAATTCAACCGCATATTACCTTGAAGCCGCTCCTGAAAATATGCCAACATATCTAAGATGGTCAACTTTAACTAATGAGGAATATGTAGCGTCAGGATTTGATAGTCTTCTTTTTATTAACATACCCGGAACAGGAACAGCAATAGGAACAGGAAGAAAAAACACTGCGTTAATACTTGCCCTTGATCCTACAGCGCCTGCGGCTCTTGCTTGCAAAGATTATTTTGTGGCAGAATACGAAAGTTTTAATGACTGGTTCTTGCCAAGCAGAGATGAACTTGATCAACTGCATATAAGACGAGTAAGTCTTGGAAGGATGGAATGGATATATTGGTCTTCCTCGCAGTACTTCTACGGCGGTTACGCGGGCGGTTACGCGTGGCGTCAGGAGTTCAGAAACGGCGGTCCTAGTGGCGCTCAGTCCACAGGCTTCGCAGCCGATTATTATTCTGTTCGTGCCGTACGAGCTTTTTAACAGTTATGGCGTGGTCGAATGACCGCGCCATAATAGGGCATCCGATACTGCGCGGGTTGTCGGGGCAGTGAGCAGGGTGGCGTGAAGTCTGTTAAAAAACTTGCTTTTTTAGTTGACAAGCGAAGAATAACGATGCTATAATTAAAACAGTGGTTTTAGGAAACTAAGACTGTGCTACCGCGGTGAACGGATAGTAGCCACTACCGAGGCGGCCTTGTAGCATCGGTAACCTACGGGGGAGTTGCTTAACGGTGGCTCCCCTGGATTTTTTATTTAGTTTTCAAACCGAAAAAATTGTCAAAAATACTTGACAAATCAATTAAAATTATGGTATAGTTAATTAGTGGTTTTAGGAAACTAAGACTGTGCTACCGTGGTGAACGGATAGTAGCCACATCCCGAGGCGGCCTTGTAGCATCGGGAGCCTACGGGGGAGTTGCTTAACGGTGGCTCCCCTGGATTTTTTACTTCTTAAAGTCAGTAATCTTAAAGAAGAATGTTTGTTCATCTTCACCAGTTCCAAAGGTAAAAACAATATTTCCGTGATAACCGCTATTGTAATCTCTGCCATTTAATAATTTTGACATATATTTCATAGCGTGCTGTTTTGTAATATTTGGATTGGATATACGAATATAAACATTATTTGACTGTTTCCTTGATTCATTAAACCTTGCACCAATTTTATCTACGGTGCCAATTACTTCTTTAAACTCAAAAAACAAGCCATTAACAATCGCGTCCGGTCCCGGCAGAAAACCCTTGCCGTCCGGTCTTTTTAATCTGGGAATTAGGGTAATACTTGCTCCATGTTTCATTAATACGATTGCAGATTTTATTTCTTTGATAAAATCTAATTCTTCTTGTAAATTTATTGGCAGCCTCGACACTGCCACAATGATTCCGGCTGAATTTTTTGGCATTTCTGCATGGTTGAGTTTTATATTTTCAACGTTAATCCATATTTCGTACGGAAATTTTCTTTGTGCTACAATTTTATTCGCTGATACGTTTCTTGCCATTTGTTCAGCAGGAGTCATGTTTGTTATCACTTAAATAGTTTTATGAATCCGCCTACACAGAAACAGCATCCAGTGCCGCTGGATGGGTAATAATGTCGTAATTAAGTAAATTGTACGCATTTTCATGAAGAAAAGCAAGGGTACACCACACAGTATCCGATACTGCGCAGGTTCGCACAGTAAACAGCGATGCCGCGGGCAAACACGGCGCGGATACAAGCCCCAGCAATCTGCGCAACAGGGATTTTTCTCAGGTAGGCATTCGCGGCTATCCCCGTTTGCTTGACGGCGAAGGCAGAGTGTTGTCGGGGCAGTGAGCAGATACAGCTTTTACACAAGGCAGTCTCAAAAAGAGACTGCCTTTTTTTAATATCTATAAAGTCGTTCACACGTGACAACAAAGCTGTTGTGAACGACACAGAAAAGCAATGTAACAGCGCCTTCAATAGGGGAACCTGTGCGCATTTTCAATACGCTCGGTTGAGGTTGCCATTTTTATGGAATTTCTAAAACAGTTCTAAGGCAATCATTAACTTTCTCCAGCATTGACTTTGGCAGCATAGATACTTGTTCTGTTAAATCATCTTTATCAACGGCAGTAATTTGTGAAAAATTAACTGTTGATGTTTTATCCAAACCAGATACTGTTTTTTCCAGCAATAAATTCCCCGGCAGAGAAGCAATTTCGGTATTTGATGTTATTGCAGCGCATGACTCCCTTCGGTCGTCGAGCTTATGGAAATTTATTGTATACGCCGCTTGCGCGGCTTGCGCATATAACCGTATTTATATTACTGCGGTTAAATGTATCACTTTGGATTATCAGCACCGGTCTGCGTTTAGAGGGGGTTGAGCCGATTGCAATAGGGAGATTTGCCCACCATATTTCGCCGCGAATCATTTACCAGTCTTCTTTTGTTAATAAACGATATGATGCGGTTTTTAGATCGTCATCAAGGCGGGAATCATGATTTTTGTAATAACTATTAAGTTTTTCCGTAATAGCGTCTGCTTCTGTAGGAGCGGCTGTTTTTATCGAAGTAGGAGAAAAGGAGAGAATAACTGATTTTGTCGGTATTTCACGAGGTACTTGGATAGATAGCCAGCGGTTGTCAGGTATTTCTACAGTTTGTGTAATAGTCATACATTCAATATAGCATAAAGGAGAAAAATAAACAATGAAAAATGAACTGTTTAAACAAAAAAATCAGAGAAAATGACCAACTCCCCAAGTTTCTGGACAGACACTATGGGGTTTGACAACACATTGGTTACGCAACTGTACCTGTTACCGCTGTCTCTTTTAGCAAAGTAATCAAGTAAACCAAGTAGCAGGGCGAGACAGGCAGAGGGCGGGCGGGATGGAAAAACGTCTCTTGCGATTCCTCGCGCAGGAGGTGAGCGGGTAGCAGGGAAATAAAATTACAAAGGAAGCAAAGATACACGAGTTTTGTTTTGGTCAATAGTGACAATCGCACCGGCTTCAATTTTATCGGCGAACATAGTAATTGCGCTAATAACTATATTGTTTATCTTCCTGTGATTAAGAGTTCCTTCTTTCATTTGAATAATGCTTGGTTTTTTACTACGGTTAATAGCAAGAAATGTACCAAAATCAAGATCTTTGGTAAAAATAACAAAATTGTTTTCTGTAGCATAAGTAATAAGGTTTATATCAGGATCATTAGGGGGGCCTATAGATGACCAATGTACCGATTCAATGCTGTTATCGGTAAAAAGTTTTACCCATTTTGGGGAGAGGTTCATGTCAACGAGAATTTTCATTCGGAAGAAATGGCGACCTCACGCCATTGACAGAGAGCCGCAGCGTATTGCAGAGCCTGCATTATGTCTTCCCTTTCAAGGTAGGGATAGTCGTCAAGCAGTTCATCAATTGTTTCGCCTGCTCCAATCTGCCCGACGATCATGCCAACAGTTACCCTCATGCCACGAATACACGGTTTACCTCCCATTATGGCAGAATTTTGCGTAATACGGTCAAGAGTATCAAAAGTGTCCCGGAAGCCAACTGGTCTTTCGGCTGTTTGTGTAGTCATGAATCAAATATAGTGCAAAAAGGAGCAATAGTCAATGAAAAAAAGATGCCTCACCCACACTCCCTCTCGTTCGTGTTTTGCCAACGAAGTTTCTAGGCGGTTCGTGGTAAAAAATTCTTCCCAAAAAAAAAGAAGCCTGACCGCAATTAAGCGGCCAGGCGCCTTTCCGAGAGACGTACAATGCGAAATGCATTGTAAATGCAAAGCATTGTACAGTCAGGCGTAAGCCTGACTGCTTCATGCTACTGCAGAAGCGAAAGAACCGACTGACCCCTTTGATTAGCCTGCGCAAGCATTGCTGTGCCTGACTGTGAAAGAATCATGTTCTTAGTGTAAGTAGCCGTCTCAGTTGCCATGTTTGCATCGCGGATACGAGCCTCGGCTGCCTGCATGTTTTCTGCTCCAATGTCAAGGCCGCGGATTGCGTGTTCAAGGCGGTTCTGATAGGCGCCAAGATCGGCACGCTGTTTGTTGACGATCTTTAACGCATTGTCGAGAGTTCCAATGGCACGATTGGCACTGTCCGGATCGGACAGTGAAATGAAGGTATCGTCACCGACCGTCCGGATACCAAGACCCTTGGACGACATAGTGCCGATATAAACCCGTTCGCGCTGATCCATGTTAGCACCGATATGGAGCCACATAGAGGCGGTAACCACATTTTCACCGATTGGCCGGCCAAAACGACCAGTCAACAAGTTCATTCCGTTAAATTGTGCGTGAGAAGCAATCCTGTCGACTTCAGCAACAAGCGCTGAAACTTCGACCTGGATGTACAGCCTGTCCTCGTCGGAATAAATGCCGTTCGAGGCCTGAACTGCCAATTCACGGATGCGCTGGAGGATGTCCTGGGTCTCCTGAAGGTAACCTTCAGTAGTTTGGATGAACGAAATGCCATTCATGGCATTTGCAGATGCCTGATTTAAACCACGAATCTGAGAACGTAGTTTTTCTGATACTGCAAGTCCCGAAGCATCATCACCGGCGCGGTTGATGCGCAGTCCGCTGGACAGTTTCTCCATGTTTTTATCCAGGTACGTCTGGGTAACTTTGAGGGATCTGTCGGCAAACATTGCACTTAAGTTGTGATTGATTATCATATATTCACTCCTTTGGCTTTTCCGGCGCTGCTATCATTGTGATAGTTGTGCGCCGCGGCTTCCATGCCGTAAGAAAAGAAACCGCTTTGCGGCTTCTTTTTTGAGTCTCTCTGGAGGAAAAACTCATATTCCATTTGTGGATTTTTACGTTATACGTAAAACCCGTGTGCCATTCCCCGAATGGGGAAAAGAACCCCCGACCCACCGTTCCCGGAAGGGTGAGGATCCCCGATGAATCATGGATGTCCAACGGACACATAATTTCATAGGGGAAGAGAATACTCTTTTTTAGAGTTTTCCCGTTTCATTTAGAATATCGGAAGCAGAAATTTTACCTTTAGAGGAAAATGAATGATTAGGAAGCGGTAGAATTTCCCTTAATTTCGTACTAAACTGATCTTATGAACAATATTGTTTCTACCCAGGTTGATCTTATCCGCGAGGTTTTTCACTATCAGAGCCGGTTTGAAGGCTCAACCATGGTTTTTAAAATTGATTTTCCCGTAACAGAAGACCCCGGTTTTCCGGGGCTCGTGAAAGATCTGGCTTTGCTTGCAAAAACCGGCTTTAAAATTGTCATTGTTCCGGGCGTTAAGGAAAATATCGATGCGGTGTTAAAACAGCATGATATCAATACATCCTTTAAACCTGATGATATCCCCGTCCGGGTAACCTCTTCGCAGGCGATCCCTTATGTGGAAATGGCGGCTTTTAATGTAGCCAGCAAATTTATGACTTTTCTCTCCGGCAGCAGGGTAGATGCCCTGATCGGCAACTTTGTCCGGGCAAGAGGGCTGGGGGTAATAAACGGCATCGATGCCGAGCACACCGGCACTGTCGATAAAATATACGCAGATTCGCTTGTCAGGGTGCTTGATTTGGGAATGATACCCATTCTTCCCTGTATAGGCTGGAGTCCTTCCGGAAAACCATACAATGTTCCCAGCGATGAAATCGCCCTTGCTGTTTCAAAGGCGCTCGGAGCGATTAAATTGTTCATTGTCAGTGTCAGATCGGGCGCAAAAAACCTCAACCTGAATATTGAAGGGTCCCCCCCTCTCGAAACAAGGCAGGACGGCAGTTTAATCCGGCTAACTCCCGCGCAAACAAAAGCGTTAATAAATGCGCAAACCGATATTGAGCTTTTGCGGGAGTTCAAACTTGCTTTACGGGCAAGCGAGGCAGGTATCCACCGCGTTCATATTATTGACGGCAGGGAAGAAGGCGCGGTTTTAAAAGAGCTGTTCTCCAACCTCGGCATAGGTACAATGGTTTATACCGATGAATACGATTCTGTGCGATCTTTCCATTCAAGGGATCTGCCGGATATTCTAAGGCTCATGGAGCCTCTGATGCAAAAAGGCATTCTTGTCAGGCGTAATCCCGATCAAATTCAGGAAAAAAAGAACGATTATTATGTGCTTGAGATAGACGGCTCCGTCCGCGCCTGCGGCGCATTGCATGACTGGGGTGAATCTCAGAGTGAAATTGCCGCTGTTGCCACAGACCCTATGTACACCGATATTGGGCTGGGCAAGCAGATTGTCGGTTACCTAATCGAAAAAGCGCGGAAAAACAAAATGCGCCGTGTTTTTGTTCTGACTACCCAAACGCAAGACTGGTTTGAGTCTTTGGGCTTTTTGGAAATCTCACTGGATAGCCTGCCTGAACAAAAACGCAAAGTCTACGATCACACCCGCAAAAGCAAAATCTTCGCACTGGATTTATGAGCAGAACGGCTGTTTTAAGCGGGTTGGTTCTCAGGAGCCGGCTCTCCGGTGAATCAAATAGTGAAGTGTTTTTATTAACCGCAGAAGAAGGCATTATAAGAGCAACTGTTTACGGCGGACCCAAAAGTAAATTACGCGCTTTTGCATCTCCCTACAATTCCGGGCAGGTGTGGATTTACCGTGACAAGGCAAAAGAATACGCTAAACTCAGCGACTTTGATGTTCACTCATGGCGGCCGGGTATAAGAGAACTCTATGAGCGGACAATGGTATCTGCTGCCATTGCAGATACAATATTGTCATCTCACGGCGGCGGCGGCGAATGGGGCACAGCCTACAAGCTGGCAGTTGATACACTGGATACGCTGGAAAACGCGAACGAAGAACTTAGCGAGCGCTTATTGATTCATTTTTTATGGCGCTGGTCGGGCTTTTTGGGCATCCAGCCGCATATTGAGGAATGTGCATCATGCGGACAGAGCGAAACTCTTTGGTTCAGCGCGCGTGAAGGCGCTGCGTTATGCGAAAGATGCAGCGGGGCAGCGGACAGCGGTATTATTAAGCTGAACCCGGGATGCAGGCGCTGGCTGGCTGCGGTTGGGGAGATGGAAAGCGCGTTATTGCACCGGTACTCAATGGACAGCAAGTCTTTTGGTGAGGCAAAAGCGCTTGTAAAAGCCGTGTTAACTGCGGCGATTGGGAAGAAATTGGCGAGCTGGGAGTGGTGATCCCTGGGTATTATCATTCCCTTGACACTTTTATTTTATTATTTCTATAATGATAGCTACTTATGAAAAGATTTATTATTTTTTGCAGTATAATTTTAGTTTTTGCTGTTCTGGGGACAACTTCGCTTTTTGCGGCAGGCATCCGGGATGCGAAACCTTCCGCTTCTTCTGTCTGGAAAGTAAGCTCGGAAAACAATGTTATGTTTTTGGCAGGAAGCATTCATGTTCTGCGGGAAATGGATTTTCCTCTGCCGCAAATGTTTGATCACGCGTTTTATCAATCGGATATTCTTGTGCTGGAAGCAGATGTCAGACAAATGGAAGATCCGGCTGTTGTGCAGTATCTGATAGAAAATATGTTTTTGCCGGGTGATATTGGTCTGCATGATATTCTGGAAGAAGAAACATACGAGCTGCTTGCTTCGGTATGTTTGGAATATGGATTTTCGATTGAGAATGTAAGTAATTTAAAACCTTCAATGATCATGAATATACTTGCTTTGTTTCAGATTGAAGAATTTGGATTTATTCAGCAGGGAGTAGATGATTATTATCTGAATAAAGCAAAAGAAGAAAATCTGCCTGTAAAATTTCTAGAATCACTGGAGGATCAGATTGATATGATTGTCGGCATGGGCGAAGGATACGAAAATGAATATGTATTGTACTCCCTGCTGGATATGTCAGAAACAGAAGCTATGCTGGAAGTGCTTGTGGCAGAATGGAAAACAGGAGAAGCGTCAGCTACAGAAGAAACTTTATTCGGAATGAAGGAACAATGGCCTGAAATATACAAATCCATGATAACAGACAGGCATGATGTATGGATTCCGCAGATAACAGATTATCTTGCTTCCGGGCAAATTTATTTTGTGATTGTCGGTCTTGCGCATATACACGGACCTGACGGTCTTATAAAGCAGCTGGAAGATTTAGGTTATATTGTAGAGCAGGTGCTGCCTTAAAATACCCATTACTTCATTTAAGTCCAAAGGTTTGCCGATATGGGCGTTCATACCGGCATTCAGGCATTTATCAATGTCTTCTTTAAAAACATTTGCTGTCATGGCTACAATTGGAATTTCTTTTGCCTTTGACATAGCCAGGCTTCGTATTTTCCGCGTTGCTTCAAGGCCGTCCATATGCGGCATCTGCATATCCATGAAAATTAAATTGTAGCGATCTGGAGAAGCGCTGAACATTTTTACCGCTTCCGCTCCGTTTACCGCACAGTCTATTTCCAGTCCGGTTGGTTCCAGAAGCGATATAACAATTTCGCGGTTAATTTCTACATCTTCTGCAAGCAGCAGACAGTAGCCTTTAAAATTATTTGATTCTTCGCAGGTGCGCGTTTTATGAAGAGGCGATTCATGGGCAGCTTGTTCTGCGCGGCGCAGCTGAACTGTAAAGCCAAAAGTAGACCCCATGCCAAGATCTGATTCAACCCAAATGCTGCCGTTCATCATTTCTACAATTCGTTTGCAGATGGAAAGCCCAAGTCCTGTACCGCCGAATTTGCGGGAGATGCTGCTTTCTGCCTGCTCAAATGATGTGAATAACCGCTGCTGCTGCGCCTGGCTGATGCCAATTCCGGTATCCGCTATTTCTACCTTAATCGTGCAAACATCGTTTAAATTCTGCGTATTTTCTGCAGAATGCACTTTAAGGCATATAGAACCGTGTTCCGGCGTAAACTTAACGGCATTGGTTAGCAAGTTTGTAATTACCTGAATAATACGCTGCTCATCGCCGATTAAAAATTCCGGCACATCGGAGTCAAGATACAGCGTAAAATTCTGTTTTTTTTCTTCTATGCGAAAACCCGTAATGCTGATTGATTTTTGAAGCATTTTTTCAAAGTTGAATTGTGTAACGGAAAGTTCAAATTTTCCGGCTTCGATTTTTGACATATCCAGAACGTCATTTATTACGCTTAAAAGATGATGCGAAGCGCCTTCTATTTTTTCATAGGCATAGTTTCTTTTTTCATTATCTTTTGCAGATTTGCCAATCTGCGTCATGCCGATTATCGCATTTAACGGGGTGCGCATTTCATGGCTCATGTTGGAAAGAAAATTGCTTTTTGAGCGGCTTGCCGCCTGCGCTTCTTCCAAAGCAGTTTCAAGTTCTATCGCCGTAATGCGCAGGCTTAAAGTAAGATCGTTTCGCAGCAAGGCATGTGTTATTAAAAGGCTGCCGGAGCGCAGTATTGTTTCTTCATTTTCGGAAAAGATACGCTCCTGGTGACAATCATCGAATCCGACAAACCCCCAAAATTGCTCCCTTAAAAAAATAGGCACAACAAGGATAGACAATATTCCCTGCGGAGACAATTGCGCCTGTTCGCCCGCATTCATGTTTTTTACGATAGAGTTGATGCATTGCCCGGAAGAAAGTTTTTCTTCCCATCCGGGCATATTGTCTTTGTATGGAATATCTATCGTGTACTTATTGCTCTGCTGTGGCTCTGCGCTTTCTGACCATTCATACAATTGTGTACCGTAAAGGTTACCGTCTACCGTGTGGTTTCTCCACATATACACACGATCGGCTTTTACGGCTTCTCCCATCATACCCATGCAGCGAAGCAAGGCGTGTTCAAATTCATCTGTTTCTGTCTTTAAGAGTTCTGTTGCTATAAGATTTACCGTATTTAACAAATTGTTTTTTTGTTTATGCTCATTGCGGTTTGTAATTAACAGGTCAAAATGATTAATCGCATTTGCAATTATCAAACTGACGGAAAGAAGAATATCTATTTCGTCATAAGAGATGGTTCTTTCCCTGCGGCAGTCGTCAAAACTTACAAACCCCCAGAATGTATTCTGCAGATATACAGGAATGGCAAATAATGATTTTATGCCGTGTTTTTTCATGAGTTCTTTTTCTTCCTGATGCAGATCGGCAAACGGACCGTTAACATATTCTCCTATAATAAATTTTTGCTCCCAGTTAGGAATATTGCTGTAAGGGAACTGCGTATTTTTTTCGATAGGATTGGATCGCAGGCCTTTTTCGTTCAGCCATTCAAAACGCATTGTAAAATGAGGAATATCGTCTACTGTTTCATTCTGCCAAATATAACCGCGGTCTATATCAAGACAGTTGGCGATTATTCTCATACCTTCAAGAACAGAAGCTTCAAAAGTCTCTTCATCCATTGCCGCAAGCAGAATCTGCGCAATGTGATTTACAGCCTGCAGGAGTTTTTGCTGCTGTTCTTGAGGCGCGTTTTCGATCATTACTTCTACCGCTGGACTCTTCCGGAAGCGTTTCCTGCGGCTAATTTTTTTACTTCATCTGCAGAGACAAGGTTAAAGTCACCTTCAATTGTGTGTTTCAGGCAGCTTGCAGCCACTGCAAATTCAATGCTGTCCTGGGGAGCCATTTTCTGAAGGTTAGCATATATGAGCCCTGCGCCGAAACTGTCTCCGCCGCCAACACGGTCTACAATATGAACGGCGTATTTTTTGGAAAAGAAATAATCTGTTCCGTTAAAAAGCATTGCTCCCCAATTATTGTCGTTTGCGGAAATTGATTCTCTTAATGTAATTGCAACCTGTTTAAAGCCAAATCTTTTTACAAGAGCAGAGGCAACTTCCTTGTAGCCGTCGTGGCTGATCTTGCCGGATGTCACATCGCTGCCGGATGCTTTAATGCCGAATACATCGGCAGAATCTTCTTCGTTTGCGATGCAGAGATCAACATATTCCATAAGTTTGCCCATAACCTCTCCCGCTTTTTCGCGTGTCCAAAGATTAGCGCGGTAGTTTAAATCGCAGGAAACAGAAATCCCTTTTGATTTTGCCGCCTTGCATGCAGCCATACAGATTGCCGCGGCGCTGTCGGAAAGCGCAGGGGTAATTCCCGTAAAATGAAACCATGTAACGCCTGCAAAAATTTTGTCCCAGTCAAAGTCGGTCTCTTTTGCGGCTGCTATCGCAGAATTGGCGCGGTCATAAATTACCTTGGACGGACGCTGAGAAGCGCCTTTTTCCAAAAAGTAAATTCCAACCCGATCCCCGCCCCTGACAATCAGGGAGGTGTCCACGCCAAATTGCCTAAGACTGTTTACCGCAGCCTGCCCAATTTCATGCTTTGGGAGTTTTGTTACATAAGCGGCATTTATGCCGTAACCGGCAAGTGAGACAGCAACATTGGCTTCTCCTCCGCCGTAAGTTGCGCCGTATTTATCGGCCTGTACAAACCGGTAATAGCCTTCCGGGGCTAACCTTAACATAATTTCACCAAGGGTAATAACCTTCATAAAAACCTCCGAAACTTTTGTATATTCTGATTTATTAATCTTACATCATTTTAATTATTATGGCAATTTATATACATCTTGTTTAACCGTTATTCTAATAGTATACTTCCAGAATGAGTAAGAAAATTGATATAAAATCGATAAAAGCGCTGGCAATCGACCTTGACGGCACTACATTGCTGCCGAATACAACATTGGGGGATCGGACAAGGGATTGTTTAAGAACGCTGATTTCCCGCGGGATACAGATTATTATTTCCACAGGCAGGGCGATTGAATCCTCCGAAAAGTTCCGCAGCGCCATGGGAGCGGAAGGTCCTATGGTATTTTTTAACGGAGCAGAGGTAGCGGATATGCCTGCCGGAAAAATCCTTCATGCAAATATGATAGGTCTTGATGTTGTGGATTTTTGCACAGATCTTGCCCGCGATCTGGGTATTCTTTTTCAGGTTTATCTGCCGGCAGGGATTTCTCCGTATACAGGCAGGGAAGATCCGCAGCAAAAATGGGGAGCGCTGGTAATAGAAAAAAACTGCTCGGAAGCAGAAATGTATTCTAAACACACAGGTATTACACCGGTAGTTATAAAAGATTTAAAAAGTATTGCTGTTATGCCGGAATTAAAAGGCTGCATAAAAGGGATGTTTGTTGTAGATCCTTGTGTACAGGATGAGATTCGCGCAAGAATAAAAAATCGTTTTGGAGAGCAAATTACCATAATACGAAGTTTCCCTACGTTTCTGGAAGTTATTAACACCGGCGTATCCAAAGGCGAAGGGTTGCTGATTGCAATGCAGCACAGAGGTTTAAAGCCGCAGGAGGTAATTGCCTTTGGAGACGAAGAAAACGATCTGCCGATGTTTCCTGTAGCGGGATTTTGCGGCGCTCCTGCAAATGCCAGGGAAAAAATACGCAATGCCGCGGATTTTGTTTACGGTTCCAATGCCGATGAAGGACTGGCGCTCTGGCTTGAAGGGCAGTTTTTTTAATATGATTTACAGGAATCCTGTAATCAGGGGTTATTATCCGGATCCAAGTATATGTTCCAGTAACGGAAAATATTTTTTGGCTGCAAGTTCTTTTCATTATTTTCCCGGTGTCCCTCTTTTTGAAAGTGAAGATTTAGTCAATTGGCGCCAAATAGGTTTTTGTCTAACACGGGAGTCTCAGCTGCCTTTAAAAAATGCCGCAAGTTCACAAGGTATATATGCGCCTACAATCCGGTGCAATGAAAACCGTTTTTATATGGTAACAACAAATGTAGGAGGCGGCGGAAATTTTTATGTATGGACAGATGATATTTACGGCGAGTGGTCAGAGCCAGTTTTTGTAGATCAGGGAGGCATCGATCCTTCGTTGTATTTTGAAAACGGTATAACTTATTTTATGAGTAACGGCACGGATGAAAACGGCAAAAACGCAATTTTACAATGCGAAATTGATATTACTACCGGCAAAAAATTAACAGAGAGCAAGGTATTATGGCACGGAACCGGAGGCCGTTATCTGGAAGCTCCGCATTTATATAAAATTGATAATTATTATTATCTTTTGGCTGCCGAAGGCGGCACCGAATACGGACACATGGTTGTATATGCAAGAGGAAACAGCGTATGGGGGCCTTTTACACCGTATCCGGGAAATCCCGTTTTAACAAACCGCAACCTTGGCGGTTATCTTCTGCAGGGGATAGGGCATGGAGATTTAATTAAAGATGCAAACGGTTTTTGGTGGATGTACGCGCTTGCGTTCCGCCAGATACACCAATGGAAAACATACCATCATCTGGGCAGGGAAACCTGCCTTGTGCCCGTTGATTTTGACAAGGACGGATGGTTTACCTGCGCTGACGGCACCGCAAAGCTCAGCGTGGAAACAAACAGGATAAATGTAAAACAAAAACCGCAAAACAGCTATACTTTTAAAAATACCCGTCCGGATAAAGACTGGCAGTTTCTGCGAACCTTTAAAAAAGAAAATTATATCTTTGGCTCGGATTGTTTTAAAATAAAAAGCACTAGCCACACCCTGGATGACCCTGAACCTGCGTTTATTTGTCTTCATCAAAAGGAATTTGACATGGAGCTTTCTGTTCATGTAAAAACCATGGACGGGGAGGCAGGTGTTACAGTTTACATGGACGAAAATCATCATTATGCTCTTGCTCTTGTAAAAACCGATGATTTATACAAGGTTATTTTAAAGCTGAATATCGGGGATATTAAACACGAAAAATCAAGCGTAATTACAGCGCAAAATGAGGCAAAGTTAATAATACGTTCAGACGCTTTAAACTATGGTTTTTTCCTTGTAAAAGACGGAGAAGAGCTTAAACTTGGCAGCGCGCAGACAAAATATCTTTCGTCCGAAGTAGCAGGCGGCTTTACGGGCGTAGTTTTGGGGCTTTATGCGAGCAATAATGGCCGCAGCGGAAACGATTTTAACGAATTTACCTGTTTTGAATATCACTTGACATAAATTCCTGAATTTGCTATAATTCATTATTATGATATTCCCTTTAAAAGAACTTATCGAATACAGCGATAATATGTACGAGATTACCACTGCGGCATCGCGCAGGGCGTACCAGCTTTCCTCAGTGTTGGAAAAAGACGAAAAAGATGATTATGACGGTAAAATGGTGGCTCTTGCCGCTTTACAGGTTTTTACCAACGAAGTCGAATTTCGTCTGGATAATGAGTAGAGCCCCCTTGTTTGTATAACCAGTTAAAACCCATTCCTGTTTTAATACTCTTTGGTCCAACCGCTTCGGGCAAAACGTCGATACTCCGTAAACTCGTAAAAGGCGGTTTAAACGCCGAAGTTGTATCCGCCGATTCCATGCAGGTCTACCGCGGGATGGATATTGGTACCGCCAAACCCTCGGTGCCGGAGATGGAGGAAATACCTCATCATTTAATTGATATTCGCAGCCCAAACGAACAGTTTAATGCAGGTGATTTTGTCCGCCTTGCGGATGCCGCCTGCCTGGAAATAACGTCTAACGGCAGGCTGCCTGTTGTTTCCGGAGGGACAGGGTTTTACCTTAAAAACTTTATTCTGGGTTTAAGCGATGCGCCTTCCTCCAACCCGCAAATCCGCGAAATGTTAAAAAAGGAACTGCATGAAAAAGGTTCTGCCGCTCTTATGGAAGAACTGGCTGCCTGCGACCCTGTCAGCGCAAAGCGTATTCATATAAACGATGAATACCGGCTTTTAAGGGCGCTTGAAGTTTATCGCTGCTGCGGCAGAGCGCTTTCTTCATTTGCAGTTTATGAAAAAAGCAGCCGTTTTAACTTTATCATTATCGGGCTTTCACGTCCGCGCGAAGAATTATACCGCCGTATCAATTTACGCTGCGAAGATATGTTCGCTAAAGGTCTTGCCTGCGAAGTGCAGCGTCTTTATGAAGCAGGTTACACTCCTGGTGATCCCGGCTTGCGCGCAATAGGGTACCGTGAATTTTTTATTGAAACGGAGGATGGCTGGCGGCTTTCTCAGGATTTAGACGGAGTAAAAGCGTTGATAGCGCAGAACAGCCGCCGTTACGCGAAACGTCAGATTACGTTTTTTGCGGGGATCCCGGATGTTAAATGGATAGACTGCGGTGATGATGACGCACAGGCAGCAGGATTTATTTTGCAGGAACTCACACAAAGACACGAAGACACAAAGGCACGGAGGGAGGAAAATGTTTAAGAAGAGGTTGGGGTTTCTTGATGGTGTTTATCGTGCTGATGTCAGGATTGGGCGGTTTTTGAGTGTTATTGTTCTTTTTGGAATTGCTATTGGAATGAAACATGGCGTTCAGAATAATTATTTGTCGGAAATTATCGGTATAGATGAATTTGAGCGCGGTATTGTTGATGCTTTCAGGGAACTGCCGGGTTTACTGCTGATTTTTCTGCTTGCTTTAATGTACAGGTTCGCGGATTCAAAAGTTTTTAAAATAGGCATTGCGCTTATGGCAGGAGGAATGGCGGGTCTTTTACTTACAAGCAGTATCGATCACAGTTCGGTGTTTTTTACCAAAATTATAGTCGTAATTTTTATGGTGCTTTTCAGCACAGGAGAACACATTATCATGCCTGTGCGCAGCACTATCGCGATGGATCTTGCAAGGCGTGATAAATCCGGAGCATCTCTGGGAATTACTACATCGATAAATCAGCTTGGCACTATTGCAGGTCTTCTTCTTGTTACCGGGATCTTTTTTGTTCTTGCCAAACTGGATTATTCCAGAATAGATATTATGGGATACAGAATTGTATTCGCCGTCGCTGCAGCGCTGATGACAACTGCTGCGCTTGTTGCGGCAGCTCTTAAAGAGACAACTCTTAAAGCGCCAAGACAGCGTTTTTATTTTGCAAAGAAATTTAAAAAATATTACATAATGGAAGTTTTTTACGGTTCGCGCAAACAAATCTTTCTTACTTTTGCTCCTTATGTTCTTGTCCGTGAATACGGAACAGATCCTTCCATGATGGCTCTGCTTCTTGCCGTTTGTTCTGTCTTTGTCATGTTTTGCAGTCCTTTAATCGGCAGACTCATAGATAAAATCGGATACAAAAAAGTAATGGTTGGCGATACTCTCATTCTTGTTGTTGTATGCCTGTTGTACGGTTTTTCGCACAGATTATTTACGCCCGCAATTGCCTTTATCGTAATATGCTGTAACTTTGTTTTGGATCAAGTTATCTCTGTCGCCAGTATGGCAAATAATGTCTACGTTCAGCGTATTTCTTCGGACAGGGAAGAAGTTACGGCAACGCTGAGTACAGGGATTTCTGTTAATCATATTTTCAGCGTTACAATCGCGCTCTTGGGCGGCTGGATTTGGAAAGTTGCAGGCATCGAAACGCTTTTTACCATGTCTGCTGTTCTGGGCTTGATAAGCAGTGTTTTCGCGGCGATGATCCGCAAGGATGAGGAATTGAAGAGTTGAAGAGACTCTCGCGGAGACGCAGGGACGCAGAGGACGCGGAGGGGGAGAGGAGCCAGGATAGATTCACACGGAGGCACAAAGGGCACAGAGGCACGGAGGGGGGGAGAGGGGAGTCTTTTCAGTAAAATTCTGCGTCTCCGCGTTTTTTGGAAGGAAAGTTGACATAATTTGTTTTTTAACTTATAATTGTTTTAGGATATAAATTATGACTTCAGTTTCACCTGTTTTTGTTAAAGAAAAGAATCCCATGCCTATGACGAAGCAGGAAGACGCAGCGCCTCTTTTTGCAGAAAAAATCGCTTTTATTCGTTCTCTTATTCTTGGCAGTGTTGAACCTGAAACAGTAAAGAAAATATATCTATTTGGCTCTTATGCTTACGGTACTCCTACGTCAAAAAGCGACATTGATTTATGTATTATTATAAATAATAACCAGGATGATTCAAAAGTGTATCTAAAAATAGCCCGTTGTTTATTTATAAATGGTATTATACCGGCAGATATTTTGCTCTATAAAGAAAATGAATTTGTTGATTTTTGTAAATCTGATGGTATAGAAAATATTATTTCTAATAAGGGAAAAATTATTTATGGCTAAGAAACACAATTATGAAATTGTTGCTGAAATAGTCAGCAATAAACCGCATGATGTTTGATGCCACATTATAAAAACGCATAAACGGCATTTGAATTCATGGCACTTTTTCAATAATATATTCAAAAAACTATGTCCGTTTCCCAATATTTTAGTGATTTTGTGTAGTTCATCAATACCTTAAGCTGGTGGTGAGAGATAGAAAATTCGAATAACAGCTCCGTGTCTCCGTACCCTTTGCGTCTTTTTAGTTTTTATAATCAAAATTATAACAGAAAACATATACGATCATTTTTTATTCTGATAACGGACTGCCATAGCTTGTACAGTTGCAAGAAGCGTTTGTAAATCATAATCGTCAAAAAAAGGAATAGTTGCGGTTAATTCATGGATGGTTTTATTTGATGTTTCTGTGGGTTTATCTTCACCGGTTAGTAAATATTCAACCGATACTTTAAGAGCATTTGCGATAAGGAAGGCTTCATCGGCTCTGGGAATGGTATTCCTGTTTTTCCAGGATGAAAAAGTCCCCTTGGAGATTTGGGTCTTCCTGTACAGCCATTCAAAGCTGGTGTGCTGCCTTTCCACTTCCTTTTTGACCATTTCCCAAAAAAATTCCGCATTCATTCTGCAATTTTACGATATTTTAGTCTGCATTTGAATGAATTTCATGTTGACAAACGTATGCAAATGAAAGATAATTGCAATTATAGCTTGCAAATGCATACTATAAACCTTAGGGAGCGTGTTGTGAAAAGGTTCAGTCTTGTTTTATTAAGTGTTTTTCTGTTAGGGGGTGTTTTATTTGCGCAGAATGTGTCTCTTGACAGGGCGATTGAATATATTTCTTTGGAGATTACGGACACTCTTGCAAACGGGACGATAATTGCGGTTTTAAATATCAGATCTGAGTCTTCGCGGCTTTCTGAGTATGTTATTGATGAATTGATGAGGTGTCTTAGCAGAAGCGATAGATTAACCGTTGTTGAAAGAGACGAAAGTTATCGTGAAACTGTCAGACAGGAAATGGATTACCAGTTGTCGGGAGAAGTTAGCGATGAAAGCGCCCAGTCTATCGGCAAACACTTGGGAGCGCAATCCATTGTTTCCGGCAGTTTTGAAGATATGGGAAAATATTACCGTATTCGTATCCGTGTCATTGCGGTCGAAACAATGGCTGTTCAGGCTATGCCGTCGCAAAGCGTACGCAAATCCCGTGATGTATTAAGCCTGATGGGAGAAAATATCAGTGACCCTAGACGTCTGAATTCAATAGGTGTTTCAGCTGGTACTTCATTTGCCACACCTGCAATTGTCGGCACTATACACGGAACAATTGCACCCTTGCCTGTTAGAAATATGTTTTTTGAAGCCGGTGTTGATTTTGGTTTGCTCTATACCGGAGATTATCAAATTGAAGGTTATTTTTCGTTGTTATCTTTTGCCCGTGTTGGCTACTTCATGCCCTTGTCAGAAAAAATCGGCATTTATGCCGGTATGGGAGGCGGTTATATGTTTGCACGTTACATCGTAACAGACGAACCGTTTGATGCTCATATTCCCTTCGCCGATGTAACTGTCGGCGCTAACATTTTTGGTTTTATTAATGTTTCTTATACCCTGCGCACTGATTTTAAAGGGATAAGCAATAAAGTTTCTGTTGGTTATGTATACAGGTTCAAATAAGGAGAAAAAATGAAAAAAAATATTTTTGCTGTACTTATTACAATGTTAATACTTACAACATGTGCCCTTGAAGGAGATATTGAAACCTTGCTGGCATTAAGCAGCCGCGGATGTGCTGCCCCAGGGTCAAATTTTAATGAAAAATTAACATGGATTAGAACCAATGCTTTAGACGAAGGCAAATATATAATTGAATTGGATAAAAATGAAGTAATTGCACCAATAACACTTACCTTTAGCGGGAAAAAGGTGACGATTGTTTTAAAAGGTGTTGGGGAGATACGGACAATTAGTCTTTCTTCTAACGGTGCGATGTTTACTATTGCTTCCGGTGTAACTTTAATTTTGGAAAATAAAGTTACGTTGAGTGGGCTCGACAACAACAACAATTCACTTGTAATTGTACAGGCGGATGCGGAATTTATAATGAATGATGATACTGCAGTTAGAGGTAACTCTACTTCAAGAAATGGAAGCGCAGGTGGTGTACATGTTAGAGGAACTTTTACAATGAACGGAGGATATATTTTAGACAACAAATGGGATGGAAATTTTGTGTATACAGATTTTTCTGCCGGCGGCGGGGTATATGTAGATAATGGAATTTTTGTTATGAACGGCGGTCAGATTCATACTAATAGTGCCTATTGCGGAGGAGGGGTATATATACATTTCTTGGGGAAATTTACCATGAAAGACGGCTTAATTGCGGCAAATAGATCCGAACTCTATGGAGGTGGAGTTTATAATTATGGTACTTTTATCATGGATGGAGGTTCAATTAGCGGTAATACTTCTTTTGAAAGAGGCGGAGGAGTTTTTACATCTAATGACATTAACATCAGTAGTACTTTTACAATGAATGACGGAATTATATCAAATAATCGCGCTAATAATACCGGAGGAGGTGTCTATGTTTATGAAGCAAGGTTTTATATGAACGGAGGCACTCTTTCGGGTAATTATTCTTATGGTTATGGGGGTGGAATATATTTATGGAAGAGCGCTTTTACAAAAACCAGCGGAACTATATATGGTTATACACCAGATGATTCAAATAGTAACAGAGTACAAATAAGCAGAGACGATACCTCTGTTAAAAGCGAAAGCGGTCATGCTATTTACATTGGTGGTACTGAGATCGGTAAAGATGATATTTCAGAACCGACAGATATGCTAGTGTGTATGTATATAAGCAGTACTAATATGACAAGTTATTCTGGTTCATGGGTAATATATGAATAGAAGAGGGAGTCTGGTTGTTAATTGCGAGGATTAGCTACCGATTATTTCCCACTTCAATCTGCAATTCCTCGGCGAGATACCCGTCGCTTCGGCAGTGCATATCTGAGATCCCGTTAATAATTTCTATATACAAATTTGATTTATAAAATACGTCAAAAGCATTGCGTAACGGGATTTGGGCAAATTCGGAATATGCTTTAATGACATTTGCGCATTTATTTCCAATTAATGTGCGGTTTGCAGTCATGGGAGTACCTCGAAGCGGGTGATACAGTATCATTGCAGAGCACCTTGTTTTTTCATAAGTTCTTTCAATTCACGAACGATATAATCTTTACCCTGTGTGTGAAGCGCATCGTAGCAAGGTATGATATAGTTATCCAGAATATCACAGTTTTCTGTGAGTATTTTATAGATTTTATCCCCTGTTGTTCCCATTTCGTCCGCCAGTGCTTCTATACAAAATACAGCAAAATGTGATTGTTCCGGGGTTAATGTTGCTAACATATACAAATCATAGTATAAAAAGAGATGGTTTTCAAGGGTTACGAATCCCTCTCCCTAATGGAAACTTGTATTTTATCTCCTGCTTGTTTGCCTATTTTTGCGCGTATATCTTTGCGGATTCCTATTACATAACAAATTGTGCCGTCATGGTTTTTTACTCCCATGTTGACAATGCTGCCGTCGTATCTTTCTCCGTCAAAAACTGCATGGACGGCAAGGCGTCCTTTTCCGAATTCTTTTTTTATGTCAAACGGAACTGCAATATATGCGCTGTCCTGATCTGAGGCTTTTTGGATGATAGCTTCGAAGCTGTATTTTTTTGCCATTTGTTTATTGTGGCATAAATTGCCAGGAAAATCTCGTGCTGGGATGCGGAGCCAGGATAGATTCACACAGAGGCACAAAGGCACGGAGAGGGGAGAGTCTTTTTAGTAAAATTTTGTGTCTCCGCGAGGGTTCTTTGGAAGGAAAATGTAAATAGGATAGTAATACAGAAACCGATAGCTTGTTTCCGCGGCTGCCTAACTCAATGAAAAAACAAATTCATACACAAATTAAAACTCAAATTGACCGGTCTACCAGCGATATTCTTAGCGAAATTTTAAGTAAATATTGAAATTTAAAGAAAAATCATAGCATTTGCATTTTTCCCCCGAAAAATGTCGTTTTGTCTACATTTTTCCCCCGAAAAATGTCGTTTTGTCTGCATTTTTCCCTTGAAAAATGTATGGGTAATTATTATATTTATAGTGTGAAAAGAATTGCTTATTATGACCTCTTAAATTGGAAGAACTCGCCGGATCGGAAGCCCTTGTTGTTGCAGGGAGCGCGGCAGGTTGGTAAAACCTGGCTTATGGAGGAATTCGGTAAAAATGAGTATAAAAATGTAATAACTCTTAATTTTGAAAAACAGCCAAAGTTATCTGCCTTTTTTAATGAAGATATAGCTCCTGAAAATATAATAAAAAGTATTGAACTGTATTATAATACAAAAATAAATCCTTTAGATACTCTGATAATTTTTGATGAAGTGCAGGAATCTTTGCGCGCATTGAACTCGCTTAAATATTTTTACGAAGAAGCCGCGCAATACCATATTATCGCGGCAGGCAGTTTTCTTGGTGTTGCCGTACATGGCGGATTTCCGGTAGGTAAAGTCGATCGTATTACTCTTTATCCTTTTTCTTTTTATGAATTTTTGGAGGGTATTGGCAAAGGGCATTATGTTGAGGCTATTGAAAATGCTGATTTTAAATTAATCCGTTCTATGTCGGGCGATTATGAAAAATTGTTAAAAACTTATTTTTTTGTAGGCGGTATGCCTAAAGCAATCGATGCTTATGCTGCGCGTGAAAATTTAAGAGAAGTACGAACAATACAAAACGGCATTTTGGCAGATTACAAAGATGATTTTTCTAAGCATATAACCCCTGTAAATACGCCGAAAGTTGAAATGATTTGGAATTCTATTCCTCGTCATCTTTCTAAAGAAAAAAAGAAATTTATTTACAAAGAGCTTAAAGAAGGAGCGCGTGCACAAGCCTATGAAGATGCAATGAATTGGTTGTTTGATACTCGTCTTGTTTACAAAATTACCCGCACAGAAATAAATAAGCTGCCATTGGCCAGTTTTGCAGATGAAAATATTTTTAAACTCTATATGTTTGATATAGGTCTCTTCGGCGCAAAGTGCGAGCTTGATGTAACTGCTTTGCTGGAACCTAATGATAAACTTTTTAATCTTTTTAACGGGGCAATTACTGAGCAATTTGTTATGCAGGAATTAAAAGTATCGGGCTTTACTCCTTATTACTGGGGCAGAGACAAAGGAGAGGCAGAGGTCGATTTTATTGTGCAATGGCGTAATGATATTGTCCCCATAGAAGTAAAAGCAGGTTTTAATAAAAAATCCAAAAGTCTTGATGTATACAGGGATTTAAATAATCCTGCGTATTCAGTCCGTACAACGTTGAATAATTACGGTAAAATCGAAGGTTTGTTTTCTATTCCGCTTTATATGATAGCAAGTTTAAAAAACATCCTAAATTAAATATTTCTACTTGTTATCGGCTGCGCTAATCCATCACCTTGATTGCTCTTGCGGGGCATTTGTCAACGCAGTCGCCGCAGAGTGTGCATTTTTCGTAATCAATAACAGCAATGTTATCTGCAACTGTAATGGCGCCTTCTTTGCATGCTTTTATGCAGAGAGTGCAGCCGAAGCAGCCGGCGCGGCAGCTTTCTTTTACCATTCTGGCTTTGTCCCTTGAGTTGCACAATACGCGCACTTTGCTTATGTCCGGCACTATTTCTATTAAATCTTTTGGGCACGCCTTAATGCATTTTCCGCATGCTGTGCATTTTTCGCGGATAACTACAGCAATGCTGTCTACCATTTTTATTGCGTTAAAAGGACAGGCGTTTTTGCAGCTTTCAAGTCCTATGCAGCTGTAAGTACAGGTTTTATTTCCGCCTGTCGCAAGCTGGGAGGCGGAAAGGCAGCTTTTGGGACCGTCGTAAATATAATTACGTTTTATATTGTCGTTTGTGCCGTTGCATTTAATAAATGCAATTTTGCGGTTTGTAGGTGTAGCGTCAATTCCCATTTGATTTGCGATTTCGACAGCGAGAGATGAGCCGCCGGGAGGGCAGCCTCTGTAATCCGCTTCGCCCTGAACAACCCGTTCCGCAAATACCGTGCAGCCGGGATATCCGCATCCGCCGCAGTTTACGCCGGGTAAAACATTTATTATCCGATCTACAGCAGGGTTGTTTTCTACCGCAAATTTCTTTGCAGAAAAACCCAGTATCGTGCCAAAGACAAGCGCCAAGCCGCCGACACAGAGGATAGGAAACAGGATACTTTCAAACATAATTCCCTCCATCATACGAGCCCCGTGAATCCCATAAACGCAATGCTCATAAGCCCTGCGGAAAATAATGCAAGAGGAAACCCTTGAAAAATTTCGGGAACATCGGGATTGTTATCATATTTTTCGCGGATACCGGCAAGCAGAAGCATTGCGAGGGTAAAACCGGCTCCGGCGCCCAGGCTGTTAACGATTGCTCCCAAAAATGTAAAATCATCTTTTATGTTGATAAGTGTTACGCCGAAGATAGCGCAGTTTGCCGTAATAAGCGGGAGATAAACGCCAAGCACGGCATAAAGCATTTTAAACATTTTTTTCATAAACACTTCGACAAATTGCACAATTGAGGCAATTATTAAAATAAAAACAACTGTGCGCAGATACGTAATGTTCAGCGGCAGCAAAACAAATTTATAAAAAAGAAATGTAAAAACTGTTGCAAGCGTCATGACAAACATGACGGAAATTCCCATGCCCATGGCGGTTTTTGTTTTCTGAGAAACGCCGAAAAACGGGCACATTCCCAAAAATTGAACAAGGACATAATTGTTTATAAAAACAGCGCTTATTAGAATAAAAAAGTATTCCATTATCTGCCTCCTTTTTTCGCAAACAATTTTTTGTTTCGTAAATGCTTGCGTACCATGATAATTGCTCCAAGCGTAAAGAAAGCTCCCGGAGGCATTATCATTATAAGAACATGCGCGCTCTGGTCATGTAAAAGCCTAAAGCCAAAAATTGAACCGCTGCCCAGAAATTCGCGTATAAAACCGACAACAAAAAGTCCTAAAGTAAAACCCAGTCCCATGCCGAATGCATCTACCATAGAAGGAAATATTTTGTTTTTGGACGCAAAAGATTCAATGCGCGCAAAAAGTATGCAGTTAACAACAATAAGCGGAATAAAAATGCCAAGAGAGGCTGTTATATCAGGAGGTGCATAAGCGTCCAGCAAGAGCTGAAGAATTGTTACAAAACCTGCTACGATAACAACTGCTGCAGCAATGCGAATTTCGCTGGGGATTATTTTTCTTACAAAAGAAATTGCCGCACATGCGCAAATCATAACGGCTGTTGTAGCAAGACCCATAGTGATGGAGTTTGCCGCAGAAGTTGTAACGGCAAGCAGGGGGCAAAGCGCCAGTACCTGCACGAATATCGGGTTTTTATCAATAATGCCGTCTTTTATCAGATTAAAATATTTCATCTTCCGCCTCCGCTTCCGTTATAAATTCCTGTTTTGACGGTTTTCTTACAGTTAAATACCATTCAATTGCTTCGTTAACCGCGCCTGTGATGGCTTTTGTTGTAATTGTAGAACTGGTTATCGCCTGAATATCATGCATACCGGCAGAAGCTTTTGCTACGCCAAGCGCTACAAGGTCTCTTGCGGTAAATTGCTGATAAAAACTTTCTTCTGTTGCCAATGCTCCCAATCCGGGCGTTTCACTGTGTCTAAGCACCCTCAAACCATTTATTTTTTCAAAAGGATGAATAGAGATACCTACAACAAGATCGATTTTTCCGCTGTATCCTTCCGGAGAAAGCTGAACAACATAACCGTATAATTGAGTAAGATATAAAGCTCTGTGTATGGAAACAATATTGCCGGAGTTTTCTATTCCCCAGTCAGAACGTTCCAGTTTTTCGAATGTGCCTCCCGGCAGAAGCATAACTTCCATCATTGCTTTTTCCTGCGTTCTGCGAGCCTGTCTTTCGATGGGTTCAAGGGTAAGATTGTAAACAATACTTAAAGCAGCAACTGTTATAACAGCGGTAATTAAAAGGGTGGCGGCAGGTTTTATTATATATTTCATTTTCCGCTCCATTTTCCGTATACGCGCGGTCTTACATATTTATCGATTAACGGTACAAAAAGATTCATAATGATGATGGCATAACTGACCCCTTCCGGGTAGCCGCCGAAAAATCTGATAAATACCGAAAGCAAACCGCAGCCGATACCCATAATTATTTTGCCGTTAGGTGTAATGGGGCTTGTGGCATAATCGGTTGCCATAAAAATTGCTCCCATTAAAAGTCCGCCGTTTAAAACTTCAAAGAGGATATTCCCGGAGAAAAATCCCGTTCTTCCGAAAATAAACGCAAAGAGGGCGAAACTTCCGATATAGAAAACAGGTATTCTCCAGCTTATTATTCTTCTGGCAAGAAGATAAATGCCTCCGATTATCAGGGCAACAGCGCTTGTTTCGCCGATGCATCCGCCGACTTTTCCAAAAAGGAGAGCCAGATAATCAGAAAGTTCGGGAGCCCATGCCGGATTTTCCTTTATCATTGCAAGGTAGGTTGCGCCGCTTACAGCATCGGGAGCAAATGTCCATCTTGTCATGTGTACGGGAAACGATGCCAAAAGCAGCGCTCTTGCGGCAAGAGCCGGATTTATAAAGTTGGAACCAAGACCGCCGAATAATTGTTTTACAACGATGATCGCGAAAGCGCTGCCGACAACAGGTATCCAGAACGGAACATCGGGAGGCAGATTAAAAGCAAGTAAAACTCCCGTAATTGCGGCGCTGTAATCGTTTACCGTTACGGGTTTATGCATAATTTTTTGGAACAGGAATTCTGCCGCAAGCGCCGATATAACCGCAATTGCAGTTGTATAAAATGCCTGAATGCCGTAATGATACAAAGCCATGCAGAATGCAGGAGCCAGAGCAATCAATACATCACGCATTCTTTTTTCGATTGTGTCTGTGCCGTAAATATGAGGCGGAGATGAAACTGTCATTATTTGATTTATTACTATTTTCATTTTTTTGCCCCCGTTTTAAGTTTGGCAAGTTCGACTCTTCTGATTGTGCGGATTGCCTGTGACAAACGCCTTTTTGCAGGGCAAATGTAAGAGCAGCTTCCGCATTCGATGCAGTCAAGACCGTTGTGCCTTACAAACGCTTCCCCGTCTTCCTTTAAAATATCCGCATTTAATTCTGTCGGTATCAATCCGGAAGGGCAGCGGTCGACGCATTTTCCGCAGCGTATACAATTTCTTTCCGGCGGGATATGCGCTTCCTCTTCTGTAAAAAAAAGCACTCCTCCGGTGGTTTTTACAATGGGAACATCCGTATCAAAAATTGCGGTTCCCATCATCGGTCCGCCCACTACAACTTTTGCGGGGTTAGATTTATAACCGCCTGCCATCTCTACAAGGTCGCTTAATAAAGTGCCGATGCGCGCTTTATAATTGCCGGGGTTTCTGATAGCGCCGCCTGTTATCGTTACAACTTTACGCATAAGGGGACGTCCGCGTATTATCGCGCGGTGTATTGCGATAATTGTATCAACGTTGCTTACGATGCAGCCGACATCAATCGGCAAACCGCCGGAAGGAACTTCCCTTCCTGTAATTGCGTCGATAAGCTGTTTTTCGCATCCTTGAGGATACTTGGTTTTAACAACCGCGACTTTAATGTCAGGAATACTTGCGCAGAATTCCTTTAGATGCTCAATTGCTTCCGGTTTATTGTCTTCGATAGCGATGATTCCGCGCGCTGCCGGCAATACTTTTAAAATGATTTTTAAACCTGTAACAATACGATCGGATTCTTCGATCATTATTCTGTTGTCTGTTGTAAGATATGGTTCACATTCACATCCATTGATAATTATCGTATCTATTTTTTTATCCGGCGGCGGAGAAAGTTTAACATGAGTGGGAAAACCTGCGCCCCCAAGCCCGACGATTCCCGCTTCGCGGATTATATGAATTATTTCTTCTTTGGAAAGATTATCGTAACCGCTGCGAGGTTTTATACTTTCGTGTTCTTCGAATTTGCCGTCGTTTTCGATAATTATCGAATTTACGATTGTGCCTGAAATTGTTAAATGCGGACGTATATCCTTAACTGTTCCCGATACGCTGGAATGTATCGGCGCGCTGATAAGAGCGTCGCAATCTCCTATTTTTTCGCCAATCAATACTCTTTGCCCTTTTTCGACAAGCGGTTTGTTGGGGGTTCCCATGTGCATCAAAAGAGGAAAAATAATTTCGCTGCCGGACGGAGGCAGCAAAGTGTTGATAGGAACATCTTCTGTAAATTGTTTTTGTTCATTCGGGTAAATTCCCCGTTTAAATGTAAAAACTATTGTCTTTTTTTTCTTTTTATCCATTTATAAAAACCTCAATTTTTACGGTTAATAAATTAAGTTTACCATTAAGAAGTAATAGTGTATAGTGAAGAAAAATCATTATGGGAGCAGAAAATGCAGAATTTTGAATATTGCAATAAAACTAAAATAATTTTTGGAAAAGAGACGGAAAACCTCGCCGGAAGCGAAACCGTTAAGGTTCTCGCAGGGGACCGGTATGCTAAAAGGATTTTACTTCATCATTCCGGCGGTTCTGCTGCCCGTTCTGGACTTATTGACAGGGTAAAAGAAAGTTTTAAAAAGGCCGGGGTAGAGTGGGTTGAATTAACAGGCGTTCAGCCAAACCCGCGTCTTTCGCTGGTTTTAGAGGGCATAGAAATCGTTAAAAAGGAAAAACTTGAACTTATCTTTGCTGTGGGCGGCGGGTCGGCTATAGATTCCGCAAAAGCCATCGCTGTAGGAGCTGTAAATGACGGTGATATCTGGGATTTTTTTGAAAAAAAGAGATCGGCAGATAGAGCCCTGCCCATCGGCACTATTTTGACGATTCCTGCGGCAGGAAGCGAATCAAGCACAAGTTGTGTTATTACAAAAGAAGAAGGTCCGTGGAAAAGGGGAATGAACTTTCAATGCAATCGCCCTGCTTTTTCGATATTGAATCCACAGTTAACATATTCTTTGCCCCCGTACCAGACTGCCTGCGGAATAGTGGATATGATGGCTCACATTATGGAACGCTATTTTACAAAAGTGCCGAATGTCGAACTGACTGATGAACTTTGCGAAGGCGCGTTAAGAACGATTATCCGTAATGCCCGCAAAATTTTTAACGGCGCGTTTGATAACTACGACGCAAGGGCAGAAATTATGTGGACGGGCGCATTGGCGCATAATGGATTTTTGGATACAGGCAGGCTGGGCGACTGGGCAAGCCATGCTCTCGATCATGAACTATCCGCTGTTTTTGACATAGCTCACGGCGCAGGGCTGGCTATTCTTTTTCCGTCCTGGTTACGCTATGTTTACAGGGAGGACATGTCTCGTGTTGCGCGTTTTGCCGCGAAAGTGTGGGGTGTAGACGGCGCTTTTTATGATTACGAACAGGCTGCTCTGGAAGGAATATCGCGTATGGAAAACTTTTTCCGTTCTATAGGTATGCCGGTTTCTTTTGCAGATGCAAATCTTGATACGTCACGGATACCGGAGTTGGCAAAACGCGCATTCAGCCTGAGACCTGTAATCGGCAACTTCCGCAAACTTGTTGAAAAAGACGCCCTTGCAATCTACGAGATGGCAGCGAAATAGTTAAGCCAGGCAGCAGGCACCCTGGCAGCCTTGCAGCCTTGCAGCCTTGCAGCCTTGCAGCCTTGCCGGAAACACGCTTTTTATCTATTGCCATCTTTTCCCAAAAACGCTAAAATAATTAAAAGCCGGCGTGGTGGAATGGCAGACACTGGGGACTTAAAATCCCCTCCTCGCAAGGGGGTATCAGTTCGAGTCTGATCGCCGGCAGGAAAAGCTGCAAAATTAAATTTGTGAAAAATTTGATATTTTCACGTCCCCGTCTGGAAACCGCGCTATAACTTCAAGTTCTCCGCCCATGGCGTTTATATGGCTTCTAAGGGTAGAGATATACATATCTGTTCGTTTTTCCAGTTTGGCAATTGCCGGTTGTTGTATATGCAGAGTATCGGCAAGCATCTTTTGAGACAGACCCCGTGCGAATCTTAGTTCGTTAAGAGGCATTTCCGCCAATGCCGCTTTTACCAGCGCATCATTTCTTGCTCTTCTTTCAGGACTCATTTTTGATCTTAATTCAGAAAATTTTTTAGCCATTATTTTTCCTCCTGTATTTCTTTCAGGTATTCGTCATATAACTTATCTGCTTTTGGAACCATTTCATTATAAAAGTCGTCATTGCCGGTTTTGTCACCACCGATTAATAAGATTGCGGTACGCCTGGGATCAAAAGCGTAAAATGTGCGTAATGGGTGTCCCTTGCATTGACTTCGCAATTCACGCATTGAACCGTGTCTGGATTGTTTTACATCAGAGCTATGAGGAAATTTCAAAGAAGGTCCCTGATCTTCCAATAATCCAACAGAGCGATCAATAGCGTCTTGTTCGTCTTCATTAAGGGATTCCCACCATTCTTCAAATTCGTCTGTATATTCAACTTCCCACATATTCGCATTATATTCCATTCATGGAATGTTGTCAAGGGGCGGTTTAAAATTCTTTGTACTCAGAAAACAGCTATCCGTTACTTCAAAAGCGCGTCAAAAGCGGCGAAAACCTGCGGTGTGTCCCAGTGGATGGCTCCTACAATTCTGCCGATGATCATTCCTTCGCGATCAATAACATAAGTGGTAGGGATGGCTTCTACGCCGTAATTGCCGCTAACTCTGCCGTTTGTGTCAAGCGGAATGGGGAAGGTGTAGCCGCCTCTTTGAATGAATTGGCGTACAGCGGCGGGATTTTCACGCAAATTTACTGCAAGCAATTCCAGCCCCTGGTTTTTATATCGTTTATACAAAGTTTCCATGGAGGGCATTTCATCTCTGCACGGCGGGCACCATGTAGCCCAGAAATTTAAAAGAACAACTTTGCCCTTGTAAGATGAAAGAGTTACGTTTTCGCCGTTAAGGTTTTGTAATGTGAAATCCTGGGGAAGCTGCCGCTGCGGGAGCACCTGGATTCTTGCACCTCGCAAAAGATTTGCCGTTTCAGGGGAAACCTGAGCGCCAACCGGCAAAATAAAACTGCAGAAAATCAAACCGAAAATTATAATTGATAAATTTTTCATAAGTTACATTATACAGCTAAAAAACAAAAAAATCCATAGCTGTTTCACCTCACAAACGTATAGCGAAAAAAAATTAAAAAATTTTCACAAACCCCTTGACAAAACTTTTCTTTTTGTTATACAATGATAACATATTGTAATAGCACGGGCATGACCGACAGTGCGTGACTAAATAGGAGACACTTATGAAAGAAAAAATCCCAACAAGAATCTACCTCACAGAAGAAGAGATGCCAAAATTTTGGTACAATCTCAGGGCAGACATGAAGGAAAAACCGGAGCCAATGCTGCATCCGGGAACCCTGAAGCCTGTAACCGCCGAGGATCTGGCGCCTGTTTTTTGCAAAAGCGTAATAGAACAGGAGCTTGATGAAACCACCCGCATGATCCCTATCCCGCAGGATATTCAGGATTTTTACAGAGCGTATAGGCCGTCGGCGCTTATTCGCGCGTATTATCTTGAAAAAGCGCTGGATACACCTGCGGAAATTTATTACAAGTTTGAAGGAACCAACACATCCGGATCGCACAAGTTGAATTCGGCAGGACCTCAGGCTTATTTTGCAAAAAAAGACGGGCTTACATCGCTTACAACAGAAACCGGCGCAGGGCAGTGGGGGACCGCAATGGCGATGGCTTGCGGTTTTTACGACCTTGGGCTGATCGTTTACATGGTAAAAGTCAGCTCGGAACAGAAACCCTACCGTAAAGCTTTAATGGAAACTTACGGCGCGAATGTAATACCTTCACCGTCAAATACAACCGAATCAGGGCGAAAGATCCTTTCCGGGGATCCCAATACCGGCGGATCACTGGGGTGCGCGATTTCTGAAGCGATAGAAACAGCAGTAAAGACCGATAAATGCCGTTATGTGCTGGGAAGCGTTCTTAACCATGTTCTGCTTCATCAGTCAATTATAGGGCTGGAAGCAAAGACGGCGCTGGATAGGTACGGCATTAAGCCCGATATCATCATCGGATGTGCCGGAGGCGGATCAAATTTGGGCGGTCTTATTGCGCCGTTCATGGGAGAGAAACTTGCCGGAAAATCAAACACTCGTTTTATCGCGGTTGAGCCAGCTTCGTGTCCGTCATTTACACGCGGCCGTTTTGCCTATGATTTCGGCGATACAGCGCAGACAACTCCGCTTATCAAGATGCAGACTTTGGGAAGTGGTTATATTCCTTCTGCAAATCACGCAGGAGGTTTGCGTTATCACGGGATGAATTCCGTACTGTCAAAACTTTTTAAAGACGGATATCTTGAGGCTCGTTCTGAAGTTCAGACCGATGTTTTTGATGCCGCGATTCGTTTTATGAAAGTAGAAGGAATATTACCGGCGCCGGAATCCTCGCACGCGATTAAAGCCGCAATAGACGAAGCGCTTGAATGTAAAAAGACAGGCGAAAAAAAGGTTATCCTCTTTGGATTAAGCGGAACAGGTTTCTTTGATATGACTGCTTATTCATCCTATAACGATAAAACGATGAGTGATCATATTCCAAGTGACGCAGACCTTGAACGCGGATTTGCATCGATACCGGGTATACCTCAGAACAAGTAATAGCTAAAGTACACCCCTTTTTCATCCGATAATGAGACGGGGGTGTACTATTAAAAAGTTACCATTTTTATTTATCGCATTATTGATGACTGCAGCGTTGTATGCTCAGACAGACGGACCGCCGAATGTGGTTTTTCATAATTTTCCCTGGGGAACAAGCCTGCGGGATTTTAAAGCTAAAATGGGCGAACCTGTTCATGCGGAAACAAATAACGGACTTCAATCTTTGGTTTACGAAAATGTCCGCGTAATGGGATATACAGTGTTTATGCTTGCCTATTTTTCACAAAACGGACTGGAAGGCGGAACATATTATTTTAACACCGCCAGTATCGAAGAACTAATGAAATGTTATACCGATATGCAAAATGAACTTAAGGCGCAGTTCGGACCCACATTGCTTTACGAAGAATTACTCAGGGAAATGCGGCCTTATGAAACTTCATGGAATTTACCTACCGGTTATGTTTATCTTAAGATAAATACACGCTGGTGGAATGAACCTGTAACCCTTTGGTATTCTTCCCCGGAGCTGACTAAAAAATTAAGAGGGAGCTGAAATAGTTCCGCCGCCTACAACAATATCTCCGTCATATAAAACTACAGCCTGCCCCGGCGTGATTGCGCGCTGGGGTTTGTCGAATTCAATGTGCAGACTGTTTTCTCCGGTTTGCTCCGCAACCGCGGCTTGTTCTGTTTGCAGATAACGCGTTCTTGCCATTACACGCATTGGCTTTTTTAAATCTGTACAGGCAATTAAATTAATATCTTTGGCAGCCAGCGATTTGCTGTACAGAGCCTCATCCGCAGCCAGCGTAACCGTGTTATCCGTAATTGATTTTGCCGCTACATAAATTGGAACATTTGCAGCAACACCCAATCCGCGCCGCTGGCCGATTGTGTAACGGATAAGCCCTTTGTGCCTGCCTATTATTTTTCCTTCAAGGTCGATGATGTCTCCGTGAGGATACGATTTGCCTGTGTATGCTTCGATAAATCTGCCGTAATCGCCGTCCGGTATAAAACAAATATCCTGGCTTTCGCTTTTTGCGGCATTTACCAGTTTTTTATCTTCTGCAATTTTACGCACTTCGTTTTTGGAAAGATTTCCCAGCGGAAAAAAAGAGCTTTTTAACTGCTGCTGGCTCAGGCTGTATAATACATAACTTTGGTCTTTTTTTTCATCATGCGCTTTTAACAGCAGATATCTGCCGCTGAAAGTATCCTGCATTGAACGGGCATAATGCCCTGTAACAAGAAAATTATAATTATGCCGGTGCAGAAGAAGCGGGTTAAATTTAATATTACGGTTACATTCAATGCAGGGGTTGGGCGTTGCGCCGTTTTCATAAGTTTCTGCAAAATGGCGTATAACGTGTTTATCGAATTCTTCGTAAAAATCCAATACAGAATGTTCTATGCCCAGTTTTTCAGCTACATTTTTTGCATCAATAACATCTATATTGCAGCGGCTAGCTGTTTGGGTAAGCTCGCTGTTGAAAAGCCTGAGTGTTATGCCGGCACAATGATAACCATGTTCCAAAGCAAGGGCGGCGGCAACAGAACTGTCAACGCCGCCCGACATGGCGCATAAAGCTTTCATTTTTAAAATCAATAATTTTGAGCTTTAATCTGGAAATATGCTTTTGGATGTTTGCAAACCGGGCAGAGCTCCAAAGCGTTTTTGCCGGTATGAATGTGTCCGCAGTTGGAGCATTGCCATGACTGGTCGCTGTCTTTTGCAAATACTTTTGAGCTTTCTATATTTGCAAGCAGTTTGCGGTAACGTTCTTCGTGATCTTTTTCGATCCTGCCTACCATTTCAAACAGCGCTGCAATACGATCAAAACCTTCTTCTTTTGCGGTCTTTGCAAAACCTGCATACATATCTGTCCACTCGAAGTTTTCGCCGCCGGCTGCCGCTTTAAGATTTTCGGTTGTAACAGGAACATCATCTCCATGCAGAAGTTTAAACCAAATTTTGGCATGTTCCTTTTCGTTAAGCGCGGTTTCGCGGAAGATAGCGCCTATCTGCTGATATCCTTCTTTTTCTGCTTTTGAAGCGAAATATTGATATTTAACATGCGCCTGAGATTCGCCTGCAAACGCAGACATCAAATTTTGTTCTGTTTTTGAACCTTTTAATTCTGCCATTATATCCTCCTAGCGCCGTCTTCTGTTGCGAAGAAGCAGAAGTCTTAAGAAACTTGCGCAGTTGGTAAGCAAACCTGCAAAGTAGGTCATTGCCGCTGCGTTAAGCGCTTTTTTTGCGCCTTTAAGTTCATCTTTGGTAAGCATATTGTTGTCACGCAGAATTGCAAGCGCGCGCGAAGAAGCGTTTAATTCTGCAGGCAAGGTAAGAAGCGAAAACAACACTGCTCCCGCAAACAAAAAGATTCCAATATCCAGCAGTAATCCGCTATGCTCCCCAATAAGTCCTGATAATCCTGCCATTGCAAGATAGGGGCCGATTCTGGAACCGAAATTGGATAAAGGACGAATGAAATTACGCACCGTCATTAATTTGTATTTGGTGGCATACTGAATGGCATGTCCCGCTTCATGGGCTGCCACCGCTACTGCGGAAATTGTGGATTTGGCAAATACAGGATCAGAAAGCCCTATCCATTTTGATTCCGGCGCGCCCTTTGTTCCCTTGCTTCTGCCGTAATGATCGCTCCATGTGCCTGCAACCTGTTTAATCGGCACATCGTTAATATTGTTCATCTGCAGCATTTTAGCCGCTGTATCCCGTCCTGTAAGACCATTTTGAACGGAAACTCCCGAAAACTTTTTTAAAGTTGTTCTGAACATCATCGAAATAAATCCGGAAAACGCCATAGCCGGCAGAACCAAGAGATGATAAGTATTAACCTGACTAAGATTTAATTGTTCCAACATAGTAACTCCTTGTTAAAATAATATGTTATATGGTATGTTATTTAGCAAATTTGGTCAAGTAGCAGAATGCACTATATGGAAGAATATTTAAAAAGTGTTAAAAGCAATCGCTCTTCGTACAAGCACTCACGCCAGCGGGCTCAGAAAAAACCCCTCAAGAATCCGGTTCCGAGCCTCTCGCTGCGCTCGGTCTCTACACCGGCGAATTTCGGAAGATGTTTTTTATGATCCCGCTGCCGTGAGTGCTTGTACAATGTGTCTGTTTTATTAACACATTTTATTATTCAAAAATAAATAGAGCAATATTCCTCTTTTGTTGTGCTTTTGTTGTACATGGCTTGGTAGAATAAATTTATATTCCTGCGTTGCAAGGTAAATTATTTTTGGTTTTTATATATAAGGAGTTTTCTTATGAAAAGCACATTTAAAGTTTTCGGGCATGCTATTCTTGCAGTAATTATAGGCTTCTCAATTATCTCTTGTAATTTGTTCGATGATGAAGATGGTAATAATGATAACGATAATGATAACAGCGAATTAATATCAGCACCAAATACACCCACAAACGTAATAACATACAGGATATCCCCAACCAGTGTTTTTATTACATGGAATTCGGTACCAACAGCAACAAGTTACAGTGTTCAAAGGTCTGCTTGCGGCAGCACATGGTCTGACAGTGGAATAACTTCCAGTAGAAATTATACAGATGTCGGATGGATAACGAGTGATACAGGTTATATCAGAGTCGCAGCAGTTAATTCTGGAGGAATATCATCATACTCATCCGACATATTTTTCCCGGCTTTTACTCCAGGTACAACTATTACATATGGTGAATATTCTGATGGTTTCCACATAGTGGGCGCTATAAATACTATTATTTCTCACCCTGTGACCTTGCCCACAGGTATTACCTATATAGAATGGGCTGATAAGGATAATGTGTCGCTTGATAATTATACTAATATTGAAGTTGGTCTTGTTAGAGGTTCTACCGGTTTATTTGTATATGATTTTGTTAATACTACTTTTCCTGCCGCAAACAGGTTTACATATGTAGTTTTATCAGGGCGACAAGGTGACTATTATGTAGTTGTACGAAAAAGATTAATAGCTGATGCAACATTGTATGATTTAAGGGTGTGGTCGTAACTCTCTGCGTCAATGCGGGAAAAATCTTTAACTGTCAGCCGACCTCCTTTCCGCAATAGGAGCAGAAGCGTTTTGTTTCCTGTTCGGGTTCCTTTTCTTCTTTTTTTGCTTTTTCTTCTGCCATAACCTCGATGAAACCGGCGCTGATGATGCCGGTTGGAACAGCTACAAGACCTATTCCCAGCAAGGCGATAATAGTGCCCAGGAATTTTCCTATTGCTGTTACGGGAGTGATGTCGCCGTAGCCGACAGTGGTTAGTGTAGCCATTGCCCACCATAAGCCGGAGAAAGCGTTTTCAAAGACATCGGGCTGCGCGTCGTATTCAACGCTATGCACCAAAAGAGAAGCCAGAACCAGCAGCAGGAACACCGCGAATAAAGACGAGATAAGCTGCGGCGCCTGGCGCGTTATGACATTTTTTATTAAAACAAGCGCGCCGGTATAGCGGTTCATTTTCATAATACGCAGCAATCTTAAAAGACGCAGCATTCTTAGTATCATAAGGTTTACGGGGAGCGCGAACGGAATATAGAAGGGAAGTATAGCCAAAATGTCGATAACTGCCATAAAGGTACGCATATATTTTAAACGGGCTAACGCGCCTTTCATTTCCGGGAATTTTAGGGGAGCGGTCCATATTCTTAAAAGGTATTCAACTGTAAAAATAATGACAGAAACAACTTCGATATAGTAAAAAACCGTTCTTGCCAATTCCGGGATACCTTTAAAGGTTTCGATTATAACCAGCAGCACATTAATAATGATTAAAACCATAATAATGGTGCCGAATACGGAATTAAGCCGGTTTTCTTCGCCATCGTCACGGATAACATTGTATACAAATTGCCTTAACTTTTTATACATTTTTCTCTCCTTATGTGTTATAATGTTAACATATATTTTGCTAAAGGGGCAATGTTTTAGTTAGACAATCCTTTTATGGTATCCATATCAAGACCAGTTATTTCCTGGATAAATTCAAAAGTTGAGCCTTTAGCCAGCAAGTTTCCGGCAATTTCTTTTTCTCTTTCTTCTCGAATTTTTTCTTTATATTCCTCTTCCCTATCCTGACGATCCCATTCGTCTTTAATGTCATCCATTTCACGCATATATTTTAATAAACTTCGGCTGATTTTATTTACCTGTTTTTCTGCCCGCATTATGCCATCCTCCTTATCACACAATTCGCTTATCAATTGCTTTGCATTTTTATCATGCCTGTACCTTAGAAATATACACCATTTCTCCTCTGACGACAAGGTTTCAGAGCCGCTTTTGTCTGCAAAATAATCTTTAACTCGCTGTTCCAGTTTTGGCAGTTCGTAAAAGATAATCTCTGTTGTATCTGTCAGCAAATCATGTTCTTTCTCTTCCCTGTAACCATACCGGCGCGGAAACTTGTCGCTTTGCGGGAAAAGATCTTTGTTTACAAAGAATATCTGATATACACGTTTTATTCCTTTGTAAAGCATACCTTTCTTTGCCTGTCCAGCCTGAAGCATAGCGGCATACTGGGAAGACCTTCTTTTAAGATCATCTTTTTTGTCGTCAATCTGCATTTCAAGATTGGCAATTTCCCCGTCATTGAAAGTGATCTTGACATCAAGACGCGGTCTTTTTCCGCCGATGTATGACGGAAAAAGTTCATTGTTGAGTACCTTAACCTCTTTTACTTCCCGCCTTGTACATGCTGACAAAAGACTGCGCAGGGCTTCACGCGAGTCTTCTGTATCCGAAGTGAGCATGATCTTAAAGACCACGTCATCCATCACGCTGAGGGGCTCCCCCTGCGTGGCTTTTTTCCTGAATAACTTTCTAAGTTCATTCAAGTTTTTGATTTCATTTAAAATTTTAATCATAAAAACCTCTGCATATATATGGCGCACAGATGCAGGGTGCTTGACCGAAAAATGAGTTTTTTGAAAATATTTTTAAAATTTACAGAAATATCACTATACAAGTGTATAATTGCAAGTATTATTTAAGTTTTTATACATTTTTTCTCTTTCTTGTGATATAATTCCTTTATGTTGTGCTTATGTTGTGCATGGCGTGGTAAGCTGAATATATATTCCTGCGTTGCAGGGTAAAAAATTGGATTTTTTTAAGAGGAGTGTTTTTATGAAAAACACATTCAAAATTTTCGGGTTTGCTGTTCTTGCGGCAATAATCGGATTTTCAATGATTTCCTGTGATTTGTTTGACGATTGGTTAGATGGGCTTGAATCAACACCAAATACTCCCACAAATGTAAGAACATACAGGATATCTCCAACCAGTGTTTATATTACGTGGAATTCAGTATCAGATGCAACCAGTTACAAGATTCAATACTCTAGTAACAACAGCTTATGGTATGACGGCGGAACAACTTCCGGTACAAATTATACTGATATAGGATGGCCGAGTAGCAGTAATACAGGTTATCTCAGAGTCGCAGCGGTAAATTCTTCGGGAACATCATCGTACTCATCCGGTGTATATTTCCCGACTTTTGCAAGTACAAATATTCCATATAGTTCGTCGTATACCGGGTTCACTTTATCAGGCAGTGTAGACACTATTAGAGTTCATTCCGTGAGCTTGCCCGTAGGTCTTACCTATATAGACTGGGTTGATTCGGATAATGCAACTACTAGTCTTTCTTCATATACGGATATTGAAGTTGGTCTTGTAAGAGGTTCTACCGGTTTATTTGTACGTGATATTATTGACCTTACTTCTCCTACAAACAGGATTTCATATACAGTTCCCTCAGGGCAAGGTGGCACCTATTATGTAATTGTGCGAAAAAGAGCCAGACCTGATGCAACCGAGTATGATTTAAGAGTGTGGTAATATTTTAGAGAAGCTCTCGCGGAGACGCGGAGGCGCAGAGGACGCGGAGTTTTTCTTCGATATCTTCCCTTCTATTTCTACATATCTTTGATTAAAATCATAGATTTCTTGGGAAAGAAGAGAAGAAGTCAAACAACAACTCCGCGTCCTCTGCGCCTCCGCGCCTCTGCGAGAGTCTTCTCTAATTTTCTCTGCGCCTCAGCGAGAACTTCTTCAATTAATTTTCTTTCGTCTTCCAAAAAGAAACGAAAGCGCGAATCCTGTCAGCAGGCATATAACAGAAACAATTACATTTCCAAATCCGTCCCCCCAGCGAGCCTGAAAGGTGAAGCTTCCAGGGTAGAGGACGAGAATTGAGCCTGTTACAAGTCCAAGGACAGCGCCGTAGGTTTGTCCCGGAAATTTTAACAGCAGGAAACGGACAAAAGCGGCGCCGAGTAAAAGCCCAATGCCTGCGCCCAATACGACAGGAAGCAGCAGAGGGATATTCATGTCAGAAACAGCCTGAAGAACAGTGCGGTATAAACCGATTATTAGGAGCATGAAAGCGCCGGAAATCCCCGGAACGATCATTGCAATTGCGGCTAACGCGCCTGCAAGAGTTAGCAGGGCGAATACAAACGGCGTAAGTTCCGTGTAAACTGCGGTTCCTTCTTCCGGTTTGACTATTGCCATGAATATCATAATAGCAAGAGCCAGAATAAAACTTATTACAGAAGGAATTGAAGGTAATAGCGAAGGCGGTTTTATAACTCTGGAATATACAAGAGGGATACTGCCCGCAATTACACCGATAAAAAACCAATATGCGGGCACGTTGTAGTTTTCCATTAATCTGGAAAATACTTTGCTAAAGAAAATAATGCCTGCAGCGCCTCCGATTATCAATGGAAGCCAAAAACCCCATGCGGCAAATATTTTTTTTATGTTTGGAACTATTATATTTATAAGCCGGTCGTAAACATTAAAAACTACAGCCATTGTAGCGGCAGAAAATCCTGGAATTACAGCCGTTATGCCCAGCACAAATCCAATCAAGACAAGTTTAACATATTCCATGATGTTTACCAAAGAACCGAAGGATATACGCCGGTTAGGGTTAGATCTTCGATCTTTTTAATTGCGGCTTCCCTGTCTTCTTTGTAAGTAACTCCAAACCAAGAAGAATTTGCAGACAGCACTTTAACTTTTATGAGTTCCTGTTTAATAAAAAAATCTACGGCTTTAGGGATAAAACATTCGCTTTTAATATTTTCTTTTGGATCAGAAGCAAAGTTGTTTATAAAATCGCTGAAGTATTTTTTAAGATCGGGCAGAATGTCCGGCGAAAACCCCCAGAAATTCATTGATACGGGAGTGTCTGCAGCAAGGGTTTTTATTGTTCCGTCCGCAGCGGTATTAAAAATAGAGCCGTCTTTTTTTTCTATTGCGGTAAGTTCATCAACGCTGACAAGATATCCATTGTTTACTTCGCATACACCACGGGCAACAGTTCCCTGAGGGCTGAGTGTTTTTTCCAGCCTGTAAGGAACAATCGAAGAAATATTTACATCGCCGCTTTTTAAATGTTTGCCCATAACAGCAAACGCTTCCCTTCCGTAAAAATCATCGGCGTTTATTACCGTAAACGGCGCATCAAGTTTATCGGCTGCGCAGAGCAAAGCGTGTCCTGTTCCCCAGGGTTTTGTTCTGCCCGCTTCCTGTGCAGCGCGGAAAATTTCCGGCTCTAAGAGGCTGTCCGGGTTTTGAAAAGCCAGGGCGCAATTAACTTTTGATTTCATCCGCGAAAGAACAAGATCGCAGAAATCTTTTTCTATATCATTGCGGATAATAAAAACTATTTTTTTATATCCCGATTGAACGGCATCGTAAACTGAATAATCAAGAAGCACTTCGCCGTTTTTTCCGATCTTGTCCATCTGTTTAAGTCCCCCGTAACGGCTTCCCATGCCGGCGGCAAGCACAACCAAAATTGGTTCTTTCATAATTTCTCCCTGTTATATGTAATTATAGAAAATTCTTCCAGAGTAACGGTATTTGTTTTTTTCCAGCTGTCGTCAATTTCCGGAAAAAAAGTATCGCCGTCGTAGTTTCCGTGAATCAAGGTAAGATCGATTTTATTTGCTAACGGTAATGCCTGTGAGTAAATCGATTCCCCCCCGCAAATAAATATTTTTTCGTAGCCTGCACAGAATTCTATAGCTGAAGATAATGATGGGAATATTCTCTCGCAGAGGCGCAGAGACGCAGAGGACGCGGAGGGAATAGGGGGAGAAGAAGAGGAAGATTTTAAATCCTCAGTAAGTGTTTTGGAAATAATTATGTTTAGTCTTCCGGGCAGAGGTTTTTTGGGGAGGGACTCCCAGGTTTTTCTGCCCATGATGCAGGGGCAGCCCATTGTTGTTTTTTTAAAGTGCGCAAGGTTGCCTTTGATTGACCATGGCAAAGTATTATCCTTCCCGATGACCCGGTTCTCAGACATCGCAGCTATCAAAATAATTTCCATATTATACCGCTATCTCAAACTTAATTGCGGGATGCGGATCGTAATTTTCGATTACCGTATCTGTGTAATGCCAGTCAAATATCGATGTGAATTTTTCTGTTTTTATTTTTGGCAGAGTTTTTGGTTCGCGTTCGATTTGTTTGCCGATGGCATCGATATGATTAACATAAATATGTGTATCTCCCAAAAAGCCGATGAGTTTGCCTTCGCCTAAACCGCTTTCTTTCGCAAGAAGGTGCAAGAGGCAGCCGTAACTTGCAATGTTAAACGGCAGCCCAAGCGCAACATCAACAGAGCGCTGGTTCCAGAGCAGGTTTAGTTTTCCGTTAATGACCGTTACCTGAAAAGAATAATGGCAGGGCGGCAAAGCCATGCGCGAAAGGTCGCAGGGATTCCATGCGCTTACGATTAAACGCCTGTTATCGGGATCTTTTTTGAGAGTTTCTGCAAGAAGACGAAGCTGATCGATCCCGTTTCCGTTTGGAGCGGAATTATATGTTGAATATAACGCGCCGAAATTACGCCATTGCCAGCCGTAAATCGGACCGAGTTCGCGCTCATCTTTCATTTTAGATTTTGTTTGTTCATCGTTACCGTACGGAACTGCATCCGGGCTGCACCATTCATCCCAGATATGGTTGTTCTGTTCTTTAAGCCATTCCTTGTCGGTTATGCCGCGAATAAAAAACTCCAGCTCAGAAGCCACAAGGCGGAAAGGGATTTTTTTTGTTGTTAAAAGAGGAAAACCTTCTGTCATATCATGTTCAAACATGGCTCCGGCTATGGACAGAGCATCAACGCCGGTACGGTTTATTTTCTGACAGCCGTTCTCCAGTATTTTTTTTACGATATCGATATATGCTTTCATTCCGGATCAGCATAGCACAATATTGAAAATAAAAACAGCAGTAGAATAAATATATGGAAAAGACTATACTTTAGTTTCATGGTTTTAAAAGATAGAATACCGCTGAGCCGGGTTCTTGACAAAATGATCCTTTCCGCATCCGGCTGGAGAGGTATTTTTGCGGAAAACGGCGATGAAGAAAGCAAAACCGGCAAAATCTCTGACGAGCATCGGATTATTTGCGCCGCCGCCGCCTCTGTTTTTGCTGATTATCTTGGCTCAAAACCTGTTATTCTTCTTGGCACCGATACCCGTCCCACCGGCAAGGCAATTGTTGATGCCATGATTCCGGTTTTGTTAAACCGCGGCTGTGATGTGCGGTATGCAGGTTTCATTGCCGCGCCCGAAATTATGGCATGGGCAAGAAGCCTGGGGATATCCCCTGAAAAACCTGCCGGATTTATTTATATTTCTGCAAGCCATAATCCAATCGGCCACAATGGCATTAAGTTTGGTCTTACAGACGGCGGTGTTTTGGCAGCACAGGAATCCGCAAAACTCATTGCCGATTTCCGCGCATTTCTTGCCGGAGAAGAAAATATAAAGATTGAGTCTTGCGTATCAGAATTAAATACCAAGGAAGCAAAATCACAGGCACAGAAAATCTATTATGATTTTTGCGCAGATGTAACATGGAACGGCTCATCAGAAATTGCCGCCGCTTTAAAGGAAGGTCTTAAAAAAAATCCGCTTGGTATAGTCTGCGATTTTAACGGTTCTGCGCGGACAACATCGATAGATAAAGATTTCTTTACCGGCCTTGGTATTAAATTTGATTCGATAAACAGCGAACCCGGGCAGATTGTTCATCGTATAGTTCCTGAGGGTGATGCTCTTAACTTTTGTATTGAGCTGCTTGAAAAAACGCATAAAACCGATGCCTCCTTTGTACTGGGTTATGTCCCGGATTGCGACGGAGACAGAGGAAACCTGGTAATTTGGGACAATAAAAAAGCATGCGCTCTAGGGGCGTGCGCTCCAGGAGCGTGCGCCCTTGGGGCGCAGGAGGTTTTTGCGCTTGCCTGTGTCGCCGAACTTTCTCATCTTGTGTGGACTGGCGGCAAATTAAATAATTGCGCTGTCGTAATAAATGATCCAACTTCCATGCGTATAGACAGAATAGCAGAAGCTTTCGGCGCTTCAATTTTTCGCGCAGAAGTAGGAGAGGCGAATGTTGTATCTCTTGCGCGCAAATTGCGCAGCGAAGGATATGCTGTTCGTATACTTGGAGAAGGTTCTGCCGGCGGAAACATCACTCATCCTTCTGCTGTCCGCGATCCATTACATACGGTTATGGCAATAGCAAAGCTGCTTTCGATACGCACTGTAAACGGAAAAAAAGGTCTTTTTGAAATTTGGTGCGATGCTTCCCGCCAAAAATACCGCGAAGATTTTACTCTTGCGGATATTATTGCATCTTTGCCGCCGTTTACAACTACATCCGCATACAGCGAAGACGCAATTATGCGCATTAGTACGCAGGATCAAACTTTGTTAAAAGATCGTTATCAGCAAATTTTTCTGAACGAATGGGAAGTGCGGAAAGACGAATTAAAGACGCGTTTTAACATTCACATTTGGGAAGCCATAGCATATAACGGAATGATCGAGACGCGTAATTTAAATCAATTTAAAAATGCAAAAAAAGGCGGTTTAAAAATCCTCTTTAAAGATGAAAACGGCAGGGAAATTGCTTATATTTGGATGAGGGGGTCGGCTACAGAGCCGGTTTTCCGCATTATTGCAGATGCGCAAGAGCCGGATAATCGGCTGGAGAGGTATTTACTAGAGTGGCAAAGGTGTATGATAATGAAAGCAGATAATTTTAAGGAGTAATAAAATGGGTGTACGCGGAGAACTTTTTTCCAGCAGGGTAATTTTACCAAACAGGACATATTTTTTTAATGTGAAAGAGAATCGCCTGGGCGATTTATACCTGAATATCGTAGAAAGCAAAAATCGCGATAACGGCGGCTTTGATCGTCAATCGGTGGTTTTGTTTGCCGAGGATATGCAGGAATTTATGAAGGGTTTTGATGAATCACTTATGGTGATGGAAAAATCGATTCGTGAGAAACGTCAGAAGCGGAGGACGGCGGGACTTGAAAAAGACTCTCGCGGAGACGCTGGAGGAGCCAGGAAGAGCTCTCGCGGAGACGCTGAGGCGCGGAGGACGCGGGGGGAAGAAGGGAGAGTGAGAAGAGAAGAAGGGTTTAGGAAGAGTTCTCGCGGGGACGCTGGAGGAGCCAGGAAGAATTCTCGCGGAGACGCTGAGGCGCGGAGGACGCGGGGGGAAGAGGGGAGAGAGAGAAGAGAAGAAGGGTTTAGGAAGAGTTCTCGCGGAGATGCGCGGAGGGGAGAGGGAGTTGGGAAGAGCTCTCGCGGAGACGCAGAGGCGCGGAGGATGCGGGGGGAAGAGGGGAAAAGAGGAGAGCGGAGTGATAGGAGCAGGGGTTCTGGCGGGGCACGGAGCGGCGGCGGTGAGAGGAAGCGGGTTGTGATTAGGAAGCGGGATTAGTGAGTTGGTTCATGTTTATGGACAAAACTGTCCTAACCACTTGCAAAAGTATACTGTTTTTGGTATACTTTTGTTATGACGAATTATGATGTAATTTATGAGTTCGCGGCGGATAATTACGGTTTGATAACATCGTTCAAAGCTAGTGAACTCGGTATTCCTAATATTGAACTCGTGAAACTGGCTCATAGGGGACGGCTTATTCATATTGGGCATGGTGTATATAAAATTAAGCATTATGTTCCGACTGTATATGATAAGTATGCGGAGGCAATTGCTATAACTGGCAATAAAACTAGTGTGTTCGGCGAGTCTGTTTTGGCTATGCACGGTCTTGGACTTGTTAATTCGGCATATATTTTTTTGGCTTCTCAAAAGAAGATAAGAAAAAATCTTCCTGCTTTTATTAAAGTGGTTTATCCGGAAACCAATTTTAATGAAGTATTTTATGAAGGTATACCATCGCAAAGTGTTTTTGAAGCTATATTGGTTTGTAAAAATACTATTATGTCTGATAGATTAAAAGACGCTGTTAAAGAAGCACAAAGATCGGGATTTATAACAGAAGAAGAAGCTAAGAAAGCAAGGAAAGAGTTAAAATGAATTCTACTAAACCTAACAGCAGGCGTAATTTAGATATTGCCATTGACAGGCTTTTTGGTATTGAAAGTAATACAATTCAGGTTCGTACATTGATTGCAAATACGATAATAGGTCAAATGCTGCCAAAAGGTGTAGTGAAAGGCGGTAGTGCCTTGAAACTTCGTTATGGCGATAAGACTACTAGATTTACTCGTGATCTTGATACTGCAAGAGCGGAAGATTTGGATAAATATCTAAAACAATTGGAGGTTTCTCTTTCAGAAGGCTATAATGATTTTACTGGAATAGTTATCAGAAAAAATCCTGCTAAGCCTAAAGGTATTCCAGGTGAATATATAATGCAGCCATTTGAAATAAAACTATCTTATATGGGTAAATCTTGGCTTACTGTCAATCTTGAAATAGGGTATAACGAAATTGGTGATGCCGATTCGTTTGATAATTTTTTATCACAAGATATTATTAATATTTTTGAGAAACTCGGTTTTCCGAAACCTAAACCTATTCCGCTAATGCAAATACATCACCAGATTGCGCAAAAACTTCATGCTCTTAGTGAAATAGGAAGCGAAAGAGCGCATGATTTAATAGATCTTCAAATTATAAAAAACAATGAAAAGATTGATTATAATTTGACAAAAAATACCTGTAAGCGTCTTTTTGTTTATCGCAAACAGCAAGAGTGGCCGCCTGTAATTATTAAGGGTAATAATTGGAACACATTATATAGCAGTCAAATTACTGGTATTGCTGTTTTACAGAATGTAGATGATGCGATAGATTGGGTTAATGGGTTAATTAAAATGATTGATGAGGGGTAAGCAAAAAAGGTAGCTGCTACCCTATAACTTATGCCGTTTTTATGATTATATTATATTATAGAGGTAAATAATGGCTGTAAAAGTAAAAAAAGGAAAAGTTAATAAGATTAAACCAATCCGGGCAACCATTGTGGAAGATCCGTCTGATTGGAAAAAACTATGGCAAGCTGCCCTTACACCTCCTACCGAAACTCAAATTAACCGAATGAAATACCTGCGACAGTGTTTCGGATATTAAATGAACCAATTAATTTTCGTATTCGAACATTATGTGAATAATTCCGCACCAGTGATGCAAGTTTTTCATTTACGGATTTTCCCGCATGAATTTATTAAAATGGTGGGAGATAACTTCGAAGAGGTCGCTTAAAACTTTTTCCTGCAATTCTGCAAGTGTTCCGGCTTCCGGTAAGGGGTAGGTTTTGGTTGAGAATAGGGCGGGGGCGTCGATTTCCAGGGAAGCGGCTATTCTTTCCAGCATTTCCGGGGTGGGGAATTTCTTCTCGCTTTCTATCAGAGCTATATAATTTGTTGAAGTATTAACTCTTTCTGCCAGTTGTGCCTGTGTTATTCCTAAAATGTGCCTTTGAGCCTTCATATTGAAGGATAATATCGTTCTTAAACTTGTCATATTCCCAATTTATACTTGGTATCATTTTTATTTATTAAAAGTCACTTGACAATTTACGAATAGTAAATATATAATGTACTATAAGTAAATATTTGCTTCCATAAGAAAGGTTTTCTGTAAGGGAATTCCGGTTTTTGCGCTGTTTTTTGGGGAATTCTAAGGTTTGTCCATTTGGAAGAGGGAAAAGATTTGAAAAGGAGCGTTTTAATGAAAAGTCTTATTAAATCGTTGGGGATTATTGCTGTTTTGGCGGTAATTGGGCTAGCTTTTGGCAGTTGTGATGATGATATTTCAACTCTTACCGGAACGGTAGTTATAACAGGAAACGCCCAAGTGGGGCAGACGCTTACTGCTAACACTGATGATCTTGACGGCAGCGGAACGATTTCCTATCAATGGAGGCGCGGGTCTGCCGGCATTGGCACAAATAGCAGCACTTATACAGTACAATCTGCCGATGTAGGTTCGGCAATTACTGTAACCGTAACCCGCAATAACTATACAGGAAATGTTTCAAGTGAACCAACAGCAATAGTTGTCGGTTTAAATGCGCCAACGGCAGGTTTGGCTTTTACATTGATTAACAACGGTACGGCATATTCGGTATCTAAAGGCACAGCAACTGTTACTGCGGTAATAATTCCTGCTGTTCATGAAGGACGGCCTGTGACCGAAATAGCGGACTCTGGATTTACTTCTTATACAAATATGATGAGTATTGTTATACCGGTTGGTGTAACAAGGATAGGCAGTTATGCCTTTTTTCAATGTTCTAACCTTACGGACATTGTTGTTCCTGCCGGTTTAACAAGCGTAGGCAATTTTGCATTTTCTGATTGCAGTAGTTTAAACAGGATTTTTTACGGCGGGGCAGATAATATTGCCTGGAATGGGATAATGATAGGTTCTAATAATTCATTGTTTACAAACGCAAATCGTTTTTACTATTCGGAAACAGATCCGGGTGAGATAAATACCCATTGGTACTTTATTAATAGTATGCCATCGGTGTGGGTTAAAGTTGACCCGATAGTAACATGGCCGACAAATTTAAGTGCAGCTTACGGGCAGAGACTTTCTAATATAACACTTCCTGGCGATGGCACAAGTAATCAGGAGGGTGCGTTTACATGGGTTACGCCAACTGCTTTGGTTGGGAATCCTGGGGAACAAACACATAATTTGAGATTTACGCCAACGAATACAGTGAATTATAATACGCTTGCGCAGAATGTAAATATTACAGTTAATAAAACTGATCCTGTAGTAACGTGGCCGACAAATTTGAGTGCGACTCACGGTCAGATGTTATCTGATGTAATACTTCCCGGTAACGGTACAAGCAATCCTGCAGGCTCATTTACATGGGTTACACCAACTGCTTTGGTCGGTAATGTGGGAACACAAACACATAGTTTGAGATTCACCCCAACAGACACAGTGAATTACAATTCGCTTACACAGAATGTTAGTATTATAGTCAAAGCTAATCCAGTGGTAACATGGCCAACAAATTTGAGTGCAAATAACGATCAAAGACTTTCAGATATATTACTTCCTGGCAATGGTACAAGTAATCAGGAGGGTGCATTTACATGGGTTACGCCAACTGCTTCGGTTGGTAATCCAGGAACACAAACGCATAGTTTGAGGTTTACGCCAACGGATACAGTGCATTACAATACACTTACTCAAAATGTAAATATTACAGTTAACAAAGTTGATCTGTTAGTAACATGGCCGACATACTTATGCGCGATATATGGGCAGACGCTTTCGAATGTAATGCTTCCCGGTAACGGTACAAGCAATCTTGCAGGTACATTTACATGGGTTACGCCTACTGCTTCGGTTGGTAATGTGGGAACACGAATGCATAGCCTGAGATTTACGCCAACGGATACAGTTAATTACAATACGGTTACACAAAATGTGAATATATTAGTAGTAGAAGTAGAGATTGAAATGGTTTTTATACCCAGCGGAACTTTTAGGATGGGCAGTCCCAGTACAGAGGCTGGTCACTTTTCAAGTGAAGACTATAGAACAGAGAATATTGGAAATGTAACAGTAAGCGGTTTTTGGATGGGCAGATATCAGGTAACGCAGGAACAATACCAGGCTGTAACAGGAAATAATCCCAGTTATTTTCATGGAGGAAGCGGCAGAGCACCTGCGGCTGGGGAAATACAAATTAAACGCCCGGTAGAGTCAGTAACATGGTATGATGCTATAGAGTTTTGTAATAGGTTGAGTATTATTGAAGGGCTTACGCCTGTGTATACAATAACCGGCAGGACACCTGCAATTGGTTATCCAATAATAAATGCAACAGTTACAGCAAATTGGGATAATGATGGTTATCGTTTGCCAACTGAGGCAGAGTGGGAGTATGCCTGCCGTGCTGGAACAAATACCCGCTGGTATTTTGGCGAAACAGAAAGCAATCTTGTAAATTACGCATGGTATAACGCCAACTCTGGCAGCAGGACACATCAGGTAGGATTAAAACTGCCAAATGCCTGGGGATTATACGATATGCATGGAAACGTTTGGGAATGGTGTTGGGTCTGGTATACATCTTCGTATAACAGTGCAGGCGGAAACAACAATCCTAAGGGAGCGGTCTCTGGCACTCGCCGCGTGACTCGCGGCGGCAGCTGGATCAATTCGGCGTCGAACACTCGTTCGGCCTACCGGGGCATCAGCTACTACCCGGACTACAGGGACTTCAATTTTGGCTTCCGGCTGGTTCGCCCCTGAGTTCTGCGACCAGTTTCGGCGGAATGCCCGTGCCGTCGCGACCGGAGGGAGCATAGGCTGGGCATGGAGCGGGGAAGAGGCATGTATGGAATCAGATAGTGCTGTAGGTTATCTGAGGTAAAAGAAGATTATTTTCTGGAGGGGAGTAATTTGATAAAAAATTTGATTTTATTAATAGTTGGGCAATCAGGCGCAGGCAAGACATATTTGTCAAAAAAATTAAGCATGGTTATTGGTTGTCCTTTATTAATTTTCAGTGAAATCGGTGCTGCTTTTGGTAAGGAAAAATATAATTGTTCTAGTTTTGCTGAGTGTTTTAACTTGCCAAATTCAGACGAATTTATTAATGAGCTTAATTATTTTATTTATTCTTACATTTTAGAAAAATTCTTATGTCTTCATGGAAATGTAATAGTTATTGATGGGTTGGTTTCAATTGGTGCTATAAGATTATTGAAATCAGAATGTATAGATGTAAAAATATTTTATTTAAATACACCGTATGAATTAAGAATAGAACGAATAATGAAAAGACTAGGATGCTCTCATAAAGAAGCAGAGGTTGAAGAACAAATAAAATTTTCTAGAAAAAATCGTCTTGGGATTGATGAAGCAATTAAAATAGCAGATCATCGTTTAGATGGTTCTAAACAGATTGATGATATTCTTGATTACTTTTTTAATGAAATTAAAATTTGTAAAGTAAATATATAAAAGGAGTATACATATTATGTTTCATAAAAGGCAGCCATTAGAAAAATTGTATAAACAGAAGAAATTAATAATAGTATCTTCTATACCTGAATTGCGTTTTTCTCCTAACATACAAATTGGTGAAAATTCAGTAGATTTAAGACTCCATCCTCAAGTTAAAAAATTAAAAGACACGGTTGATAAAATAGATTTTCTTGTTCCAGATAACCTCGATGAATCTTATTTTGAAGAGATCATTCTTACAAATGAGGGATATGTTTTATTTCCAGGAAAAACTCTGTTTTGTCAGACATTAGAAATGATAAATGTTATTTCACCGCAGCACATTGGGATTGTTGTGGGTCGCACGAAGATATCTGCTTATGGAATTTCTGTGAATTTAAATCAAGTTAAAGTACCATCAGGATTATTATGGAATTTTCCTCTGCATATAGTAAATAATACTGAAAAACCTATTTGTATCTATCCATTTATTAATATTGCGCAATTATTAATATTTCCATACGCATATGGAAAAAGATACAAAAAAGATGGAGATTATCAGAAAATAGATTTTTTAGATCATCTTGGTATACGCGAAGAAGAAAGAGATGTCGTAGGGGAATCTTTAAGAGAATGGCAATCGTTAATAACCAATTATCAATTTCAAGAAAAAAAAGAAAATATTGTTAATGATATTAAAAACGAAGAAAAATTATCAAAATGGCGACGATATCTTTTTAATTCTTGTTTTTGGTATGATTTGCTTAGAAACACTGCTTTTTTTGCAGTTCTTGGCTCATATTTTCAAACAGAGTTAGGTTTGTTTTTTACTATAAAGATAATAATAATTTCTGGATTAATACTATCTGTTATAAAAGCATTAAATAATATGAAAAGAAAGTTATAGGAGAGCGTATAGCATGTTAGAAATAGATCACATTTTAATAAGTTATATTACATCTTTGGCATTAAAATTTTCAATTGATGTTGTAAAAGAGAAATAATATTATGACAATAGAAGAGTTTAGAAAAAATATTGAGGTAGCACTTAAGGATTACAAGCAAAAACATGCTATATATTTTTCATGGATTTGTGGTGTAAGAGTGTTGCCATTTTTAGGTATAGGTAAAAATTTTAACTATTGGAGAAAAAAGTCAATAAATGACAAAAATGAACAAGAGAAACAGAAGCAAAAGCATTTAGAATCGATATTTACGGCACTTGATATTGCTTATGTAGCATCTGCTGTATATTACGTTGAAAATTATAATCATTGTATTCCAGTTAATATTCGAAATGATGTTTTTTCTGCTATTAATGATGTAACAAATAGTGATGAATATAAAGCTGTTAAATGTGCCATTGCAACAATTATTAAAATTACAAATGTTCTCCATGCTGAAGGATATGAATATGATTACATTAATTTTCATACTACTTTTGGCCAAGGTCCATATCTATTAGTTATTTCTAATGCTATTGAAGTCGCAGTTGCAGCAGCAAAAACATTTTATTTACATGGTCTTTTAGACGATTTTTATAAAATCATAGTAAATGACATCGAAGTCATAAAAAATAATAAGTTAACTTTTTTTAATAAAGATATTAATATTTATGGTAATTTGTGGGATAAATTTATTAATGGATTAAATAATAATAATTGTGAGTATTGGGCAAAAATGTTTTCCAACTTATTTTCTAAGTATTTTATTTACAATGAAGAAGATTTGCAAAAACGTATAAATTTATTTGAGGCACGCTATGAAGGAGCAGCAGGAATTGGAAAATTTATGCAAAATAGAACAACATTGTTACAGATGTCTATGCATGAAAAGACAAAAGTGTTTTTATCATATTGTAGCAAAGAAAGTGATTTAGCTGACAAGATAGATGATCTCTTCTCTGGAATTTCTTATATTTCAATTTCACGAGATACAAGAGATGTTGGATATCGTGATAGTTTTAAAAAATATATGAAAAAAGTAAATGTACATAATTTTATTATAATGCTTATTAGCGATAATTTTTTAAAATCTCAATCATGTATGTTTGAAGTAAGCGAATTATTCAAAGATTCAAATTTTGAAAAAAAATTACTTTTTATTATTGTATCTGATGATGATTGTAAATATTTAAAAAAATCTCAGTCATTGTATATAGGAGCTAAACTATATTCATCTGTAGAAAGCAATGAGTATATCATTTATTGGGAAAAACAATATAAAATACTTAAAGAAAGTTTGAGCAAGATAGATAGTGAAGAAGCAAAGATTGAATCATCTAAAAAATTACGAGAAATAAAAAGAATAATCGATCATGATTTAAGTCCTTTCATTGAATATTTAAGAGATTCTCGTGGCAAATCATTTTCAGAATTATATGAAACTAAATTTAATGATTTTATTTCCATTATTGATAGTTTTAGGAAAAAAAACTATCCTAAATTAAAAAAGATGTATGAAACTGAAATAGACAAAGATTAAATAATTGAGGTGGTCAATTGTTACCACCTCAATTACTATTAATCTAACTCCATTTCAAGAATATAAAAAACGCCTGACTGCAAATTCCATCCCAGCTTCTCGAAAGATCGTCTATGCCATTTCTTCCAATGCAGGGCAGTATTTTTCTATTACATCAGATGCCATTGAAACGGCATCTTCGTTTTATAAAATAGTATATTCTGTTTTTCCGTCATCCTTATGTTTGAGAAATTCAACAAAATTAAGCACTTCTGCCACACGGTCATAGGGCAGAGTTCTTATTTCTTCAAGCAACAATTCGGTATACGGCATTTTCGTTTTCTTGTTATTATAAGCATAAAGGATTTAAGTTTGCTTATCTAGGAAAACTTTAATATTTAGATTATTTTTCAAATAAAAAGTTCGTGTCTGTTCGTGCGGTTCGTGGTAAAAAATTCTTCCCGCAATAAAAAGGCAGCTGCTACCAAATCCTCCGTTCGTATAATTCGTGGTTAATTTCTTCCGTTGGCTTCCAAATACTCCTTAACCGAAACAATATAAACATTGTTATATTCCTTTAATTCCAATAAATGGATATCACCGGAAATTATATAATCAGCATTGGCAGCAATAGCACATTCAATATATTTATTATCTGTTTTATCCCTGCTTCCGTTTTTAATTCTTTTATTAATGAAAACAATGTCAGCAATTTCTTCTATTGATTTTATAAAGTATTCAATTTCATTTTTTCCGGCATGAAATTTTGGTCTTTCCAATACATCTTTTATTTCGTCCAGAATTTCTTTGGAAATAAATAATTCGTCTGTTTTTTTAATTGCTCTTTCCAGTATTATTCTTGGATTTCCTCCCCAAAAAAGAGCTGATATGAATATATTGGCATCCAGTACAATTTTCATTTAACGTTCTGAATTTTCTCTTTTCTGTATTTTTTAATTTCTTTATTAACATCATCTTCAGTAAAGCCGTATTTTGCAGCCAGACTTTCTCCGTACGAAAAGATACTTTCCCACTTTTTTTTCCGCTCTATATAGATTCTTGACGCTTCCCTGATTAATTCCGAACGGGTTCTCGCCTCTCTTTTTGCTATCTCGTCTATCTGCTGTAATATTTCTGTGTTAAATGAGATGTTTACTGTAGCTAATGCCATATATTACCTCTTGTTATTAATATACAAAGTTTGTATGTGTATTGTCAAGTGTTTTTGGGTTCTTTCCAAAGTTAGTTGACATATTTAATAAAATGTGGTATAATCAAGAGGCCAAAAGCAAGAGGGGGCTCTGGAGTTATGGAAAAGTTTATAAAAGGGTTAGATAAAAATCTTAGGTA
>Ga0123356_10000272_pt1 | contig 59323 bp, 75 predicted proteins | sample TergutEmb28metaG_2_FD_92546 | JGI IMG/M metagenome (GOLD analysis project Ga0123356, IMG submission 92546) | Embiratermes neotenicus P3 segment gut microbial communities from Petit-Saut dam, French Guiana - Emb289 P3 | ecosystem: Host-associated > Arthropoda: Insects > Digestive system > Gut ...
TGCAGTATAGCGATGAACAGGAAGAACAGGATTTAAAACTTACAGCCAAGAAAAAATGGTTGTTGGATTTCAAAAAGTTCTATTCGTATCTATCCAATCATAGCCTCAAGGTAATCGAAGATAGAACCAATGATTTTCTTGAAAAAATGAACACAAATCTTTCAGTTCAAATTGATGGGTTTAAAGTTTTAGCAGACAATTCTTTAAGAGAACAAATATCTGTAAGTGTATTGAGAGATGGTGAAATTGAAGGATTAGCAAATCAGTTTTCGCAAGGTGAACAAGCAAGATTGGAAATATCTATTATTTTAGCATGTCAAAGTATAATTAATGAAACAGCAGGAATAGGTAAAGGATTAGATTTGATATTTATAGATGAAGTGCTTGATTCTCTTGATTCCGAAGGGCAAAAAGCAATGGCTAAAGCATTATCAAGTGTAAATAAAACTATCTTTGTAATTTCTCATGTCGAGATAGAAGAAGTAGTAGATAACAATGTATTGACAATAATAAAAGAAAATAAAATATCAAGTATAAAATGAAAAAGTTAGATTTAACTGGTCAAAGATTTGGTAGATTAATTGTTGTTGAAGAAATAGGAATAAGTAAACATGGTAGAATTATTTGGAAATGTCAATGTGACTGTGGGAATGAACATATTGCTATATCAAACAATTTAAGAAATGGTGACACAAAATCATGCGGTTGTTATCGTAAAGAAAATCCAAATAGAATCACACATAATGAAACACGTACAAAATTGTATAGAGTGTGGCAAAATGCAAAAAATAGATGTTGTCGTCTAAAAGATAAAAGTTATAAGCACTATGGAGGTCGCGGTATCCAAATGTGCGATGAATGGAGAAATGATTTTGTTGCTTTTCGGGATTGGGCGTATTTAAACGGCTATCAAGATGGTCTTGAAATAGATAGGATTGACAATGACAGTGATTATTGTCCAGAGAATTGTCAGTGGGTTACAGAAAAAACTCAAGCAAATAATAGAAGGAATAATCATCCAATAACTTTTAATGGTAAAACCCAAAATATAGTACAGTGGACAGAAGAATTGGGAATAGGTAGAAGTATAATAAAAAACAGAATAAGATTGGGTTGGTCTATCGAAGACGCTTTAACAAAGCCTGTAAGAAGAATATTTAATTAAAAAAGAATTGATGTAACATGCACAAAATGTACAAAATAGATTTGACTGGTCAAAGATTCAATATGTGGATTGTTCTTGAATTTAGTCATAAAGCAAAATATGGTTCTTTTTGGAAATGTCAATGTGATTGTGGGAACATACGTATAATTAGTTCAGGAAGTCTTAAAAGTGGTAATAGTAAATGTTGTGGTTGTAAAAGAAAACATACAAAAAGGGTAATACGTAAAGAATTAAAGGGATACAGAATTGATTTGACAGGACAAATGTTTGGTGTTTGGGAAGTAATTGAATACAATAAAACAAAATATGGTTATTGGTTGTGCAAGTGCAAATGCGGAAATATACGTTCTATTCATAGCGGAGATTTAAAAAGAAAAGGACAAAGTAGAATTTGTGATTGTTTCAAAGAACATAAACAAGCAAACACTAAATTGTACAGAATATGGACAGATATAAAATCCAGATGTCACGACCTTAACAACAACACGTATAAATATCATGGGGCAAAAGGTGTCAAGGTTTGCGATGAATGGTTGGAACGTTTTGACAAATTTAGAGATTGGGCGGTGTCAAATGGATATAAGGATTTTACTATTAAACGTATAAACAAAAACGGCGATTATTCTCCAGAAAATTGTAAAATAATAATTAAAAATAATTGATATGAACGAGATAAATAGAGATTGGTTTAACAGGCTTATAGACGAGCATAATGAATTGGAAGAAAAGACCAATAAACTTGCAGAGTTCCTTTTAAGCGTGGCTTATAACAAATTGTCAAAAGCAAATAGAATATTGCTTAAAGAACAATGGAAAGTCATGGATACGTATAAAGATGTACTTAAAGTCAGAATTGAATTAAACAAACCAAATGAATAAAATGTTGAAGGTATTAGAATTTATTTTTCAGAGTTTCTGGCATTGGGTTGGTACTATTATCATCATACTTACTATAAGTGCTGGAATTGCAGAAATAATCAGAGCATTTTTAAAACGATGAGTAAAGATTTAGAATTTAGAATTGATACAGTGAAATTACTGCATGAAATTGCTGATTGCGGAATACCTTATAATTGCGGGGTGCTTAAAGTTCCATTGAATGTTTTAAGAATTTTACTTGCAAAGGTCGCAAAAAGAGCGATTGAATTAAACGATAAAGAGTTGCATATCTTAATGTTGAATTTGGGATTGTATGATGTACCTCAAATGGAAATTCCTGGTATAATTGATAGATTAAGAGATGGTAACAATCATTAAGAACAATGAAAAGCCTATCTTTGTGTTTGTAATGTATGTTTTGGTAAAAGATGAATAATATGATTAATTTAGAAGGTCAAAGATTCGGCAGATTGGTCGTTATTGAATATAGTCATACAGATAGAGGGGTGCATTGGAAATGTCTGTGTGATTGTGGAAATGAACATGTTGTTCATGCAGGAAATTTGCGTAGAAAAATAGGAGGGACAAAAAGTTGTGGTTGTTTAGTTAAAGAATTGTTTAATAATAGAACTCATGGTCAAACTGATACAAAGTTGTATTTTGTATGGGTAGGAATGAGAAATAGGTGCAATAGAAGCAATACTCCTCATTATAAGAATTACGGAAATCGTGGTATTTCTATTTGTGATAAGTGGGCAAACTCATTTGAGAATTTTCAAGACTGGGCTTTAGCCAATGGCTATCAGGAAGGTCTTGAAATTGACCGAATTGATAACGATGGTGATTATTGTCCAGAGAATTGTCGGTGGGCCACCAGAAAAGAACAACATAATAACAAAAGAAATAATCGTTCTTTGACTTTTAATGGTAAAACCCAAAATTTGGGACAATGGGCTGATGAATTGGGAATTAATCGTATGACCTTAACATGGAGATTGAGCAAAGAATGGAGTGTTGAAGAAATTTTAAATAAACCAATAAGAAAAAAGAAAAATGCGTGAAGTAATTGCATATACAGATGGTAGTTGTTATTGGCGTACTCGTCAAGGAGGATGGGGATTGTATCTAACTTATGTTGATGAAGATGGAACACTTATCCATGAAAAAGAAGTTTATGAACAATGCGAAGATACTACGATAGGGAGAATGGAAATTGTTCCTATTATAAAAGCAATAGAGTTACTTACACCTCTTAAAAAAAATATAAATTATAGCATAGTATCCGATAGTGAATATGCTATAAATACGTGTCACAAGCAATGGTTTCTTACATGGCAAGCCCAGAATTGGGAAGGCAGAAAAAATGCTGACTTATGGAAACGGTTTTACGGACTGTTTGTAAAGTATGATTTAAGTCGCATTAAGTTCATACATACACGAGGTCATAATAAAGGTTCAAAAAAATATATTCGTGGAAATAATATCGCTGACAGATTAGCCGGTAAATGGAAGTCTGAAAAAACATACTATCCGTATCCCGGTGATGATGAACACCCACTGAACGAAATTTTTGGCAATAGTCCTTTGGGACAACAACAAGATTTTTGGTAAAAAAAAATATAGAAACTATATGTTTGGCACGAAATTTGTTTGTATATTTGCAGCGTTTTTTGACATCATCTTTTAAGCGACCGGTACGCGAGAAACCAAAGTGCAGGAGTAAGGTATCGGTTTGCTTTTTACGCCCCTATCGTCTAACGGTTAGGACATCAGGTTTTCAACCTGGAAATACGAGTTCGATTCTCGTTGGGGGTACAAGAAATCCAACCGTCACTGGTTTTGCGGCAATGGTGTAAGATGACTTCCTAACTTTGATTTGCACAAGGTTAGCAAATATGCAAACTCTTATTTAGAAACCAGTATTTTTTTAATAATCAAGAAGAAGAAAATGTGTAAAATAAGTGAAGATGTGGTTGAACACAGTGGTTTTGTTACCTTCCCTGCAAGGCATGACACTTATATCAAGAACGGTCATTTTCTATCCATCACAGATAGACGAGAAACCGGATTTGAAATTCATGTATGGTTTGTTCATACGACATCTGGGGAACGGCAAGATGTGTTCTTCGGAACAGTACAAACCGAAATAGAATTTAAAGTATTGTTGAAAATGTTAAATTTATTAGGAAATGAGTAAGAAAGGAGAGGTCTTTGACCCAAAACTCTCGATTGAATTGATACCACAAACTGCGTGGTATTCTAATTTAAGAAGCCACCTAACCAATGCCGCGTGGGATAAGGTGCGAAAAAAGTGCTACAAGATAGCAAACTACAAATGCGAAATATGCGGCGATTCAGGATTAAATCAAGGGTTTCCTCATCCTGTCGAATGTCACGAAGTATGGCGTTATGATGACGAAAATAACAAGCAATACCTTATCAGGCTCATTGCTTTATGTCCTTTGTGTCATCAGGTAAAACATGCCGGATTAGCGTTGTTAAATGGACAACGAGAAACAGTTATCAATCAATTAGTAAAAGTAAACGAAATCAGTAAACAAAAAGCAGCGGCTTATCTGACCAAATCGTTTAAGATATGGGAAGAACGTAATAAGGTTGAATGGAAAACTGATGTGGATTATCTTAAAACTTATTTAAAAGATTAATGACAACGGATTTATTTGAACCCTATTTCTTTGTTGAAATAGACGAAGATACAGCAGACAGAAGGTTAAGAGAGTTATACAAAAAAGGATATGTACTTGTAGCAGCAGTTCCGAGAGGTACTCTCGGTGGCAATATTGGTAATTCAGACGGTATTGCTCAAGTATATTCAATCAAATACATTTTACATCGGAAAATAAATTAAATTTAATTTTTATGTATAGTAAAGAAGATTCAATAGACGCGACAATAGAGTATTTTGATGGAGATGAGTTGGCGGCGGAAGTATGGGTAGATAAGTACGCCGAATGTGATGAAGATAAGACGGAATTTTATGAGTTAGTGCCGGACGATATGCACGATAGGTTGATAAAGGAGTTTGTACGAGCAGAAAGTAAATATGACCTCTTGTATAAAGAATTTCCTAACAATTTTGATGATTTATCAGAACATGGTAAGATAAGGTACATGAGGCTTATGAATATGGGTGAAGATGCCAGGTGTGAATTTTTCAAGAATTTCTTCTATAATTTTAAACTTATCGTACCCGCAGGTTCTATTATGGAGGCATTAGGAACTGATAAAGTTCAGTCATACGCTAATTGCTTTGTAACGCAAATACCGGAAGACAGTGTAGAAGAAGTGTATATGTCCGCTCATGCAACAGCACAGATTGGTAAAAGACGAGGTGGTGTCGGAGTGGATTTATCGTTATTAAGGCCCAATGGTGCTTCGTTAGATAATGCAGCAAAAATATCATCTGGAGTAGTTGATTGGATGAAAGTTTATAATGTGACCGGTGAAGTTATCGGGCAAAACAATCGCAAAATGGCAATGATGATTTCTCTTGATGTTCGGCATCCCGACATCGAAGAGTTTATTATTTGCAAGCAAAAACTCAATTCAATCAATAGTGCCAACATTTCTGTTCGGGTATGCGATGAGTTCAAAAAAGCAGTTGATAATGATGAAGATTATGTTTTAAGATTTCCTTGCGATTGGAACGTTGAAATTTCAAAGATTGAAGATTACGACAACCTTCCTTACGGCGAACTTATCGGTATAGACAGGTTTCAACAATCTCCTGCTTATATAAAGAAAGTAAGAGCAAAAGAACTCTGGAATAAAATAATTCATTCAGCGTGGGCCACTGCTGAACCGGGTATTTTAAATTGGGATAGGATTATCAATTATGACCCGACATCTGTTTATCCTAAATTAAAAGCAAGGACAACAAACCCATGCGGCGAATTGCCATTATCCGAATTTGACAGTTGCCGTCTTATTCACGACAATTTATATGGGATTGTAATACATCCTTTCAAAGAAGATTTTGCTCGTATAAATGAAGAATATGCGTATGGTGTTTTTTATGAATGTCAGGTTCAAGCCGACAATCTTGTAGATTTGGAAATAGAAGCCATTGACAATATTCTTGAAAAAATACAACCCGGATACAAGGCTTTTTTATTAGGCGAACCAGTTAATGTTTTTTCTCTTGAAATGGTTGAAAAACAAGAATTTCAGTTGTGGTTAAAAATACGTCAAATGGCAGTAGCCGGTCGCCGAACAGGTTGTGGTTTTACAGGATACGCCGATATGTGTGCTGCACTTGGATTAAAATACGGACATGAAGATACTTGGAAAATATTCAAGATAAAAATGCGAGCCGAACTTGATGCCTCTATTGACATGGCGATATTAAGAGGCCCATTTCCATTATGGGATAGAGATAAAGAATTTGATTATCTTTTAGGCGAAGAATTTCACGAAACGACAGGGTATCAAATACTGTCCGGTACAAGTGATTGGTATGACATGCTTTTGGAAGAGTTTCCAGAGCAAGCCAAAAGAATGATTAAGTACGGTCGTAGAAATGCAGGTTTATCAACGGTTGCGCCGACAGGTACAGTAAGTATTATGACACAAACCACATCGGGCATTGAGCCGTTATTCAAACCTTGTTATACTCGAAGAAAATCGCTGCCAAACAATGCAAAGAAATTTGACTTTCAAGATGTCAATGGCAAAAAGTATTCCGAACATATAGTTGTCCACCCCAAACTACGCAAATGGTTAAGAGAAGGTAATTTTGTGTACGAAAAACTTGAAAAGGATTGTACGTTGGAAGATTGGCAAAGGATATATGAGATGTCGCCTTATTGGGGTCAATGTGCGGAGAATATCTGGTCAGCAGACAGAATAAGAGTTCAGGCAGAGGCTCAAAAATATACTACTGCTTCTATCAGCAGTACGATAAACTTACCTAAATCAGCCACAGTTGAAGATGTTGAAGCAATATACAACATGGTTTTTAAAAAAGGTTGTAAGGGAGTTACAATATATCGCGAAGGTTCAAGAGCCGGAATACTTATTGATTCATCAAAAACCAAAAAAGAAGAATGTTTTTGTTATGAAGATGCCATCAAACGACCGAAATTAGTGGATTGTAACGTTCATATAATAACTGCTCTCAAAGATAGATGGTTAGTTTTGGTAGGTATCATCGAAAATAAACCGTATGAAATATTTGCCTTGCCATTTAGCAATGTGCTATCCGAAGGTCAATCTTTGAAAAAATACAAAGATATTAAACTATGTATTGTAAAGTCAAAGAAAAGAAAGTACAATCTCATAAACAAAGAAACAACAGAAATCCTTATTGAGGATATTGTTTCATTGATGAGTAATGATGACGAGCGGACAGATACAAAACAAATATCCCTCGAACTTCGTCACAAAATTCATCCGAAATGGATTGTCAGGGCAATAGATAAAAAGTTTGGAAATATTACATCATTCGACAAAGCCATTGCGCGTGTATTAAGTAAGTACATTAAAGATGGCGAAGAATGTGGAAATTTATGTGATACCTGCGGTGACAAGTTAGTCTATGAAGGCGGGTGTGTAAAATGTTTAAGTTGTGGTAACTCAATATGTAGATAAAATGATAACAGAAAAAATGGTAATAGCAATAGATTTTGACGGAACTTGTGTTAAACACAGGTATCCACACGTTGGCGAAGATATTGGCGCAGTTCCGGTATTAAAAAAATTAGTAGAAAATGGTCATAAACTGATACTGTACACAATGCGTTCCAGTCTGGATAACGGATTAAATGATGCGTTAAATTGGTTTAGAAACAATGATATTCCATTATATGGCATACAACGAAATCCGACCCAAGATTGGACAAACAGTCCCAAATGCTTTGCAAATTTGTACATTGATGATGCAGCACTCGGTATTCCGCTTATTCACGAAGATATTATAAGCCAAAACTATGATTCTTATGTGGATTGGAAACGTGTAGAACTTGAATTAAAAAATTTAGGAGTAATCAAATGAAAAGAGACCTTATTTTTATAACTGGTGTATCTGGTGTATTTTCAATTTTAATTTGTGTTTTTTGTTTAATAAACCTAAAAACAGTAAAGACTTATAGAGAGGAATTAACTACACTCCAAGAAATGGTGTATTTGCTTGATACAGATGTTGAAAAAGTTAAATGTGTTACCTATCATCACGAAACCATTTTCAATTCTATCAAACACACAGAGCCTATTGACAGGAAATGGGCTGCGGTAAAATTGGCTATTGCTTGGACTGAAAGCAGACTTCAAACTGATGTGATAGGTCAAAATGACGATGTAGGTATAATGCAAATAACACCTATATTTGTTAGGGAAGCGAATAGACTTCAAAGTCAATTTGTGTTTACAAATGCTTGCAGACATGACCCTTTTAACTCTATACTAATGTTCGAGATAATAAACAATTATCTAAACCCTGAAAGATGTATCGAAAAGGCAATTAAACTTCATAATCCGGGGGGTGGAAGAATGTATAGAAACAAAGTAATGAAAGCATACGAATTGTTCTATGCTTTGTTACATGAATACGAAGATGGTTGGATTTGGTAATTTTTAAAAACTTAATAAAATGAATGTAGAAATAATTGACAGTGCCACTATATTAGGCAAAGAATTTACGGTGTACAGACGGACAGATGACCGTCTGACAATCACTCCTTTGTTTTCGGCTAACGAGATTTGTGAATGGATTGATTGGAGAAGAAGTGTTGATGGCGGTCATAACATCGTCACCCTTTTAGATATGGTTGATGAAAAAGACAAAATCAATATCAAAGAAGATGGAAAAAATAAATGGTATATCACCGAAAATGGTTTATATGATATACTATTTTTATCCAATGAACCAATAGCCAAAGCCTTTAAGAAAGAAGCAAAGGACTATTTGATAGCATTGCGGTTACATGGTGTCGTCAGAACTACCATTAAAAGCAATGAAGTGATTGAGTTTGTTTTTAACATGAAAACAAGGGCGCAAAAGCCGAAACCATCAGAAATAACTGTTTATACTGATGAACATGGCGTAACTCATCTCTTTTGTAGTATGTTCGGAAAAGAAACTATTTGTGGAATTGATGTATCAGATATTGTCCACAAAGGCAAAGTTAAACAGATTACCTGTTCTGATTGCAAGGAAATATTTGAGCGGATAAAAGGATTGGTATGATAACTATGAACTGCAAACCTCTTTCAGTCAATGATGCTTGGAAGGGTAGAAGGTATAAAACCGATGAATATAAGGCTTACGAAAATACTTTGTTATGGTTGCTTCCGAAGATTGATTTACCACCGTCACCGTATGAAATATGGTACGAGTTCGGAATGAGTAAATCATCGGACATTGATAACCCATTAAAGACTTTTCAAGATATACTTTGCAAAAAGTATGACTTTGATGATAGAAATATTGAAGTTGTTCGTATCAAGAAAACAGTTGTAAAAAAAGGTGATGAGTTTATTAAATTTGACATAAAGACGTATGAAGGCTAAATTATTAAAAATGGTCAGGAAAAAGGCCCAATTCAAATATTACATAGACGGATACGGTGTGTATATGATGAAGTTAGACGATAAGTTTTATAAAGCACCCAGTTTCAGAGAAATATTAGAATGTTTCATATACAAAACTTTTGGTGTAATTAGAGGTGACGACATAATTGAAAGTAACAAGCAAAGAAAAGAAAAAAGATTGGAACTTAAACGTTGGAATGAAAGTCAAAGTCTTTTAAAAGATAGATTTAATAAGATATGACTTTAAAAGGATTGATAGCATGTGAGGAAAGTCAGGTAGTATGTAAGGCTTTCAGGGAACAAGGAATTGAAACTTGGTCTTGCGATATACTGCCAGAAAGTGGAGGTCATCCTGAATGGCATATCCAAAGAGATATTATAGATTTCATTGAGGATATAGAAGAAAGAATAGATTTCGTCATTGCTTTTCCACCATGCACACATCTCACTGTTCGCGCACAATATTGGAACAAAATCAAAAATAAGCATGAAGAAAAATATGATGCCATTAATTTTTTCATGCTGTTTGCCGAACTTGATGTCAAATACAAGGCTATCGAAAATCCTATCGGGATTATGTCCACTGTTTATCGGAAACCTGACCAGATTATTCATCCTTATTGGTTTGGCGACCCCGAACAAAAAAAGACTTGTTTGTGGCTGTATAATCTACCACCCCTCGTTCCTACGAATATGGTAGAACCGATTTTTAAGTATTATGCAACAGGTTACAAAGTGTCTTTTTGTGATAAATTTTCACCGAGCGAAGATAGACAGAGATTAAGGTCAAAAACCTTTCCGGGAATAGGAAACGCAATGGCAACACAATGGTCAAAACACATGTTTAAAATGGAGGGAATTATATGATAATGACAATACATTATTCTGCACGTTGCAAGGATTGCCGATATTGCGGATATTACAATCCACTAAAAAAAGATGGTACTGAAAGTCGTGTAATAAGGCATAAGTGCTATGTAACAAATAAACAGATTTGTAAAAGAGATTTAGTATGTGATAGATTTACGGAAAGTTGGGCTAATTGGTCAAGTATTCCTTACAGTTTTTCACATATTGAAAGGAGTTTCACAGTTCCTTTTGTCGAAACTTCGAGTAAGCCAAATCCAAATTATACAACATCGGGAAAAATTTATCCGCCAGAAAACACTTATAGATTGATACCATGAATCAGAATGATGTGAAAGAAATTTTGGATTATCTATCCGAGAGTTTGTCGAAGAAATGGCTTTCCTATTGTGACAAGAAGTCAAGATTGGCTTTCGCTGATTTTTTTGCCAAGAAAAGAAGTTTCGGAGTTCAAACCATGTACGATTTCCTGATATTTCAATTAAATTATTGGGAGTATGCAGACAAAATGAAAAGGTTTGACGGTAAAATACCGCTCGAATGGCTTATAGGTCAAACAGCATATAGACGTTGGACATTGAAAAGCGAACATTGGAAATATTACAATGACAAGTATTGCGAAAAACATGGGTTAAAAACTCAATGGATAGTAGAAGAAGTGGTTAATATTTTTGAGTTGGAAGAAAAAGAAAGAGGTAGGTATTTTTATACTGAAAAAGGTTTACTTCATTGTTTAGACCATGCTTCTTACAATAAAGATAGTATATATTGCGTAAAATGTAAATATCAAGAAATATGTTGCAGGTAAAAGATAGATACCAGATTTGTAATGGATGCGGAAAAACGGCGTTCATCGTTAATAAGACCAAAATTTTATGCACGAACTGCAATTACAAACGGTTGCATAACGGCAAAAATTCATGGCAAGTATCGGCGGAAAAGCCGAAGAAAAAACTTGTAAAGAAAGCCACCGGCGAACTCAAGGTATTCGAGGAAATATGGCAAGAAAGGCAGCCTTATTGCATTAATTGCGGTAGATGGCTCGGTAGAGAAATGAAAACTCACTTCTTTGCTCACATCAAACCTAAAAGCACTTATCCCGAACTCCGATTAGACAAAGATAACATCATGCTTCTTTGCATGGATTGTCACTTTGCGTATGACCATCAGGGCCAAGAGGCTTATAGAAAATTAAGAAACGTATGAATAGATTGATAGGAGGATTAGGGGCAAGTAATCATGCTGACGAAGAAAGGCAGGAAGATGATTTTTATGCTACCGAGCCAAAAGCAGTTAAACTTTTGTTGGAACTTGAAGAATTTGATGACGATATTTGGGAATGTGCCGCAGGCAAAGGACATATAAGCGAAATTCTCGAAGACGCGGGTTATAATGTTGTTAGCAGTGATTTAGTTGATAGAGGTGTTGATTGGATACATACCCCTATTGATTTTTTGAAATGCAATAAAAATTGGAGAGGTGATATAATTACCAATCCACCTTACAAACATGCCCAAGAATTTATCGAAAAAGCACTTGAACTTATCAATGACGGCAATAAAGTAGCAATGTTCCTTAAAATTCAATTTCTCGAAAGCCAAACAAGAAAACAGTTGTTTGAAAAATATCCTCCTAAAAGAGTTTGGATTTCTTCATCAAGATTATTTTGTGCAAAAAATGGAGAATTTCATAAGTACAAAGCAACTGCATTATGTTATTGTTGGTATATTTGGATAAAAGGTGATAATTCTGTAACACAATTAAAATGGTTTAACTAATGAAAATAATTAAAGAAGGATATTTACCTAATAAAGATTTTAATGTGATACGTTTTACATGTATAAATTGCACAACAATTTTTGATTGCAAAAAAGATATTTGTGATTTAAGGAAAGAATTGTTTTTTGGACAACCTGCAATAGAAGAAGAACATTTTGCATTTAATTGTCCTCTTTGCAATGAAAAATGTTGGCATGTAAAGTTTAAACATAAAAAACAACAACAATGAAAACAATTAAACAAGTAAGAGAAGTTTTCGATATAATCGGTCTTTCAGGTATGACAGATTTAATGGATGTTCTTATTGAAAATCCCGAAGAAGATGAATTGGTCGCGGACGAGATAGAACAATTTATTTTGGGTTTTAACCAATCAACGCTCGAAGATACTTTGATTGGAGTTGAAAATGCAAAATCAACGATGATACAGTTGTTCAATATTTCTGTTTCGAGGTTTGATATTCATAACATTGCCCTCGAACAGATATACGACAATAAGCAAAATGCCGTTGTATATTGTATAATTCTCAATCATAACATACCGGAAACTGCAAGAACACGTCTGACAGATTATGTTTTGGCACGATATTTGTGTAAAGAAGAACGAGAAACAGCATGGCGTTCACTAAAAAATAAACTTCGGTTCTTCGGAATCGTAATAAGATAAGATATGAGGACACAGTACACCTTAACAGGATTAAAAGATTATCTTCAAGAAAAATATGGAGGTAAGGGAACAGGCGGTAACGTTGGATTTACCGACCAAGATATACAAGGGTATATCAGACGTGGTAAACTGCCCGACCATTTTGGCGGGGATAAGATTAAGCAGGGTAAGCAACTTGTTAAGGGGGGCCGGCCCGTTTATTATTTAACACCGATAAAAACATGAAAAAGTTATTTCAGTATTTAAAAAATAGATACATTGATTTCAGATTAAATCGTTGCATAAAAGATATTGAATTTGTAAAAGTAAAAGAACTTGAATGGTGGAATATAACTCCAGGCAGCATAAGTTATTCAAACAATTTTATAAGACCAGTCCTTAAAAAAGGAGTAAAACCCAACTGGTATCGTTTAAGATTAATGGGTTTAATGACATTAGAAATCGCTGAAATTCAAGATTACATAGTTCGTATGAAGTGGAAAGAAATAGAATACATTTCAGACGCTGCTGCCACTCAATATTTCGGCGGATTTGGCTTTGGAATGGATACATCATCAACAATTTCGGCAATAAAACCAAAAACAAAATATTTTAATTATGACACACCATAACGATTTTATAGTATTTGACCTTGAAACCGGCGGATTGAAAGCCGAAGAAAACGCGATATGCGAAGTTGCATTTTGCGTAATGGATTGGGACTTGAATGATGTAGTACATTACAACAAAACAATCGCGCCATACGATAAGAATTTAACCTACTCACCACAGGCACTTGAAGTCAATAAACTGACAATGGCTGAAATTAAGAATGGGGCAAGTTCGCGTGATGTATTAGATAAAATCATTAATCTCTTTGAAGCCTCAAAGAAACGCACAAAGAAAAAGCCTATTTTGTGCGGACACAATATTGAAAATTTTGATTTTCCTTTTCTCGAAGCCTTTTTCAAATTTCACAAAGTAGATTTGTGGAAGTATATTGAGCGATACTGCGTTGATACAATGTGGTGGGCGAGATGGAGATATAAAGAAAGTGAAAATTTCAAATTAGGCACTGTATTGGGAAAAGAGGATATTCACATATCATCATCACATACCGCTCTCGGAGATACCGAAGCAACAAAAGAATTAGTTAAATGTTATATTAAAGCATTGAGAGGAGATGGCAAAGCAGCAGAAACTACTCCCGAAAAAAGATTTAGAAATACGTTCCAATTCTAAACGTGACCCTAAAACTGTTTTCGAGATTAATAATACATATAATCACGTTGAACAGTTCATTAATTTAATGGACGAAAGATGTATTCTTGAGTTATGTTCGGGATATGTCAATGATATTGACAAAATATTCGATGTAATTCAGGAAGAAACCATGAGTATTGTTAATTTAAGAAGTGATAGAGTGAACACTTCTGAATTAAATTACCTTCCAAGCCTTAAAACAGGTTATGAAGAATATTTAAGAAAGATGAGTTTACCTTACTTCGTGAGTAGTTGTATACCTGATTACCAAATGGCTTATCACTGCATCGAATGGATGCAGATGATAATGCTGTATCCCAAATTATGTATTCTTGCCAGTCGTGACCATTCAAAAAGTTTCACGCTTTCTTTTGCGTCAATTATATGGGATATGTACCGTTATGAAAAACGTACAGAATTGATTGAACCACCAAAAGATATTATCAACTGTCGGGAATCAATGCTTATTACAAACGAGTTCAAACTTGCAAAGAAATTACTTAAAAAAATAAAATCTGAAATTGAGAGTAATGATATTTTGCATGAGAAATTGTATCCGGGACGATTTGCCGAAGGTTGGTCGAAGGAAAGTTTAACTTGCAAAAATGGCGCAGAATTGACTTTGAGTTCGTTTCACTCATCAAATCGTGGGCCACACCCCGGAAGAATAACCGTAGATGACTTTTTAGACCGCTCGGCATTATATTCAAAAGATGCTCGTGATAGATTTTTAGAAGCATTTATGGCAGAGGTTATGAACATGATTATTCCAAGTGGAAGGGTGCGTGTTATAGGTACTCCTTTTCACTTGGAAGATTTATACCATGTTCTAAAAAAAGATGATGATTGGCAAGCATTTGAATATCCTGCATTATTTCCTGATGGGTCTGTACTGTGGCCCGACCGGTATGATTTTGATGCTCTCATGGGTAAAAGAAAGACTTTCGGAAACCTTATTTTTTCTCGTGAGTTTTTAGTCCGGCCCATTTCTGACACAATATCTATCTTTCCATATTCTATATTGGAAGTTGCTTTTATTGGTATGGATAAAATGAGATTGGTAAATAACAGACAATCCTATTCAACAAAATTCAAAAAAGTTGTTATAGGATGTGACTTTGCCTTATCAGCAACTGCCGCTGCCGATTACAGTGTTTTTGCAGTTATGGGAATTGACCATACAGATTGCATACATTTGTTACATATAACTCGTCTTCATGGTGCATCGCATAACGAACAGATTTTAAGAATACAGCGATTAAATTCTGATTTCAATCCGAACATCATTGTTTTTGAAACTAACGGTTTCCAAAAGATAATGCTTGATTTGGCAAAAGAAGCAGGTATGCGTAACGTAATGCCATTCAATACAACCGGATTTAAGAAAAAAGATGCTTACTCCGGCGTTCCATCGTTAGCCGTTATGTTTGAACGTGGTGAGATTAAATTCCCAAGAGGCGATGAATATTCTATTGAAACCACAAATTATATCTGTTCGGAGTTTAATAGTATGGTGTTTGATGAAGATAGCGGAAAACTTGAGGCAGCGTCAGGCAAAGATGATGCAGTTATGGCTATATTTTTTGCAGTTCTTGGCATGAAAACTGTTAATACAGGATTTAGAATTTCGATATTGGATACCTCTGTAATGATGAATTGATATGTTTACAAAGCACATTTACCAAACAAAAAAGTTTCTTGATATTGTCGTGAACAATATGGATAATCTTTATGTTGCTAATTCAGGCGGTAAAGATAGTGTTGTGATGTATTTTATATTGCAGGAAATGGGAATTAAACTTCCTACCATTCATAGCAATACAACCATTGACCCCGATGGTACATTGAAATTTATACGCGAAACTATGCCCGATACCGTTATCATACACCCCAAAGAAAGTTTTTATCAGTTGGTTGAAAGAAAAAGTTTTCCTTCAAGATGGAATAGATATTGTTGTGAAATTTTAAAGGAAAACGGCAGCGCAGGTAAAAACACAATCGAAGGTGTTCGCTCGGAAGAAAGTAGAACCAGAGATAGAGATTACATAGTTTGTGATACTCGTAAATCAATGAAAGGTAAACAACATATATATCCTTTATTGGATTGGACAGAAGAACAAATATGGCGATATATCAGGAAAAAAGATTTACCTATTGCACCCTGTTACAAATTAGGTCTGAAAAGACTTGGATGTGTGGCATGTCCTCTTGCTTCTCCAAAAGTAAGACTTAAAGAATTAGAATTGTATCCTCGTAGATATAATGCTTATAAAAATGCCATCGAAAAAGGCATGGCTAAAAATCCTCAATGGAAACTTACACAGTTCACAGGGGGGGTAGGAGAAACAGCCATGCAGTGGTGGTTATCAGGAAAACCTATGAATGAATTTTTTAAATAATAAATAATGGCAAAAATAACAATAGAAGAACGTGCTGAAATATTATCAATGGCAGCACAAGCAAGAAGTGATTTATACTTGGGTGGTTTTTTAACCGAAAGAGAAAATGACAAGATACATGCTAAAATAAAAAAGTATCAAGATAAGTATAAAATAGATGGCAGTTTAGTTAAAACACGTTATAATTCTTAAAAATATGTCAGGGGGGTCGTTTTGATTATATGCAATACCAATTTAACAGTGTTGCAGAAGAAATTCTCGAAGAAATTCGGAATAGCGAAAAAGGATATGAAGGTTATTCTCACGACCAATGGGGGACTGGAAGACCTTACGAACAATTTGGGCATGATGAAAACGGTAAAGAAATTACTGTGAAGCCCAAAGGTTGGAATAGGTATAGTAAAGAAACTATACAAGAGTTCCAAATTGCTTATCTCAAATGCAGAGAAGCGGGTGTTTATGCACAACGAGTAGATTGGTTTTTATCGGGTGATGATGGTGAGGAATCTTTTCATCAAAGATTAGAAGAAGACATTAGAAGACTTTATGTAGAAATCAAGGAACTTGAAGCAAATAATTGGTATATTGGGGTTGAAAGACCCGATGATGAATAGTGTTGAATTAATAATTTTTGTAAAATGAAAAAAGAAGTAAAAGACTTTAGAGATTTTTTAAAATTTCTGGCTTCCGTATCAGACGGAGTTGAATTTATAGGTGACGATGACTGTGACTGCGAATTTTGCAGAGGTAAAAGAGAAGAAGTGGCTGCGTTTTTCGATAGGAACAAAGACAAAACTCCTTTGCAAGCCTTTTTAGAAGATTTGAACAGGACATTAGACAAGAAAATAAAAGAAAGAGAGGGTAATCCTTTCAAAATTGTCAAAAGAACTTTCGGTGACGGCAAAGAACTTTTTCAAGTTGTCAAGAAAGGTAACGACATTGACACTCCTTTTGAAACTGTTGAACAAGCAAGGGAACACGTCAAAAAATTGTCCGGCGATTTGATAATCAAAGAAGAAATTGTCGAATAGTTTGGCATGATATTTGTGTAATAAAAATAGGTCGTTCCAATGGTTCTTGGATTAAATGTGTTAGGCAGCGACCTATTTTTTAATTTTAAAAACATGTTCAAGAATAAATTTTGTAATAATTGTATCAGAAATCTCGGTAAAGAAGAATGTCAAATAACAGAGATTTATTCAAATGACGAAGGACGTATTGTTTTTACTTGTGCATATTTGCCAATAAAAATAAATTTTACATATAAAATTGAAGACGATGACACAAACACTGATTGACATAACAGGAGAGAAGTTTCATAGACTGACAGTTATTGGTTTCAGTCACATGCAGATACGTAAAACTACTGCCCGAACAGGTGGTAGAAGTATGTGGTTTTGCAGATGTGATTGTGGAAAAGAAGTAGTTTTACGGAAAGATGCTTTTGCTTATAAAAGCAGTAGGACAAAATCATGTGGTTGTTGGCACAAAGAAAGAAGTAGTAAAGTCTGTATAGAAAGAAATACTACCGATAATCCTACCCCAAGAGGTGATGACCACTATATGCGTAAAGAAAAAAGAAGATACCCGACCTGTCCAAAGACCGGTCAATTTGTAAAATGGAAATAAAATGCAAACAGAATATTTAAGCCCTCAATTTTTAGAAGAATTAATTAAGACCAGTTTCTACAACAAGGATGTATGCGAAGTAATCATTGAGCATTGTGGATACGAACTCATTCCGAAAGAATTGCCGGAGTGTAAATTTATTCTCAAAGCAGTAACAGAACATTTCCGAAGCACCGGAAAACTCCCGACTATCGGTATGATTGCCCAAAAATTTCAGCAGAATGACAAAGTATGTGATTTTTTGGACAGGCTCGACAAAGCAAAGGTACTTGACAAAGAAGATGCTTTCACACAGTTCGAGGAATATATTCGCAGAGCGAAGTTTCAAGAACAGTTCTATAAATCAGCCGAACTGTACAACAGCGGTAAACAAGCCGAAGCCATAGCATATCAGTATGAGCAATTAAAGAAAATTAATAATTTCAGTATTCAGAGTGATGTTCAATTCGAGAATTTATTTGACAATTTTGAACATCGTCAAGAACAGCGTATGCTTGAAACGATGTCAGATACAAACATTTCTCGGAAGATACCTTTCGGGATAGATGCTCTCGACAATCTGTGTGATGGTGGCATTGATGCAAATCTTGGCGAAACGGCTTGTTTCCTTGCTCGGTCTGGAACAGGTAAATCCACCTTTTTGAGAAATTGTGGTATAGCCGCAGCAAGACGCGGTTTCAGAGTTTTGCATATTCAGTTGGAAGGCAGTAAAGAAGAATGTTTGGAAGCATACGATACCGCATGGACGGCAGTTGGCGAAAAAGCATTGAAAAGAGATGATATTACTACCGACCTCAAAGACAAACTTAAAAGGATTGTCAAAGACCTTCGCAATAAGCAAGGCAATATTGTCATAAAATCCTTTGAACAATTCGATACTGCTTCTTATGCTGATATAAGAAAGTGTATTATGGAATATATCAAAGAATACGAAATCGCGCCCGACTTATTAATCGTTGATTATACCGAACTTGCAGACCCCGGTGACGGAAAGTATTATGCTACCACTACCGAAGGTGAAAAATTTCGCCGCGAAGCAGGGGCAAAGAAACTTAAAAATATATGTATTGAGTTTAAAATGGCAGGCATAACCGCTTCTCAAACAAACGATATTCCGCCGGCCCAATTTAATGACCCCGACTGGTACATGACCAGACACAATGTATCGGGTGCAAAATCATTGCCAAACTCATTTTCGTTCTTCCTGACAGGCAATACGACTATGGATGAGAGTAAAAGGCAAGTGTACCGCATATTCGTTGATAAAGCGCGTAGATATGTCAGCGGACGACTAATCCGTATAGCAACAAACTTTAAGTTATCTCGTTTTTATGATAGGAATAGAACAGTTGAAGAATTTTCTTTAAATCCAAATGAAACACCTGATGCACCGAGAGAAGCAAAAAAAAGAAGTCGAACTAAAAAAGAAGAAACAAATGAGTAAAGGTAGAAAAGTGTATATAACTAAAAGTGAAATCTGGACAATTTATAAGTTTATAAATGGTCTTGAAGGTGTGGTTGCACAACCAGATGATGAAAATAGTGAAGATTATAAACAAGACGTGAAAGACTTGAAACATCTTAAAAATATATTCAATAAATATTACGGCAAATGAATACATATAACTATTGGTGTACAAACAGTGACTGTACAAATCCAGATAAAAAAAGAACGTTCAGGATAACAACCACCGGAGACGGTAAGTGCCAAACATGTCCTTACTGTTCAACTGAATTAAAGAGAATGGGTGAAGTGTGTAATACCTTTGGAAGGTTTTCGTCATCTTCACCCGAACAAAAAAAGGCTATGTTAAGAAAACGAGCCGATGACCATTCTAAAACAAAGAATGAACAAGATAGGAAGGCTCATTTACTGCGGAAGGCAGCAGGATAATTTATAAATTAAATTGCTACTATGTTGTAAAAACGACCCCAAGAATCTACACCTGTGTTTCGATAAGCAGTTATAGCAGAAGCAGGTACTCGTAAAATGGCTTCTCTTGGAACATTATTGGGAACATTAACAGTAGTCCCTAAAGCAATACCACCAAGCGATGGAGGTGTAGTTCTCAAGGATGTAATATCCATTAAACTACTACAACCATAAAAACCTTGATTCCCAATGCTTGACACCGAACTACCAAATATTACGGAAGTTAAACTTCTACAATCTTCAAAAGCGAACTGTCCAATAAATGTAACCGAATTGGGAATGGTAACAGAAATCAGCCCAGTTGCTTTAAAAACAGTATGTGATATACTCGTCACAGAATCTGGAATGATTATAGATGTTAAATTAGGACACCAACCAAAAGCCCGTTCTCCAAGAGATGTCACCGAATTAGGAATTGCAACCGATGTTAAATTGACGCAATCTCGAAAAGCATATTGTCCGACATTCCTTACACCATGCTCGATGACAATAGAGGTGATAGAACTTCTATGGCTATTCCAGGGACAACTGAATGAGTTTATATAACTATTCCATGTACCAAAACCAGTAGCATTGCTATCAGCCAAAGTTACTCTAAATTCGCCATCTTCAAATAATTGCCATAAAAGACCATCGGTTGGATTTGTTCCAAAATTACCCCTTGCAACTTCTTCTTTTTCTCCACAACTACAAAACAAATTCTCACCCATTGCTTTCAAAGCGGTTTGCAAACCTCCGCCACTCACCCTCTGATTAAGGGGTACATTACTTGTTATCAAGTTTTTAAGTTCATTCTTATTCATATCAATAAATTTTTTAATTTTTTATAAAAAAAAAAAAAAAAACGGAATTGCAAAAATTTTAATCGGTTGGATTGTATAATAAATTTGTTTTTCTCAAATTCAATCCGTCCATTATGCAATGCAATTTCACAATAACAGCCGAAAGAGGTAGTGTTAATTGCTTTTCCCTTGCATTGTCGTCAAGTGTATAACTGTTACGAATATCGTGGTTTAAATCGCGGACAACATATTGAACATTGTGAGTGTATCTTAATGAGATACTATCATCTTTATCTAATGTATTAGGTGGGAATATAATCTTGTTACCATCTATATTAAAATGTATACCTTGTTCCAATCTTACCAATTTTTCTTTCGGCGATACATATAAAAATATGAAATCTAAATCTTTTATGGGGTAGCATGTAACGGCAAATAATGTAGCATCCGAAGCAAGTTGTTTAACCAAAACATTCTCGGAGTGTGTCGAGATTGAATCCATAAGAGTTATTTTGTCCATTATCGCCAATCTAAATCTTTGTTCGATGGTTATATTGGCATGTCCTTCAAGTTGTGCTGACCATTCTCGGTATCGGGTACTTCGGTTGATACTTTGGATTATAGCCTTGCAATCGGTAGGAGTTCCCCAGACATATCCTGTTCCCTGACAATTCAAACATACGGTTTTTGCCTCATCGCGACTTTTGCAGGGACATGGAAAAAATGGTTCAATTTGAACATTATACCCTTTCTGATAGACTAAAGCCTGAAAACTATCCTCGAAAAAATCAACTCTTGGACTTACGAGAAGGTTTGGGGGTGGTGCTAATATCGCTTTTTTTGCCATGTCTTTTATTTATTTCATTTAAAACTAACGTCCTTCTATCATTGAATATTGTCATCATATCTCTATAAACATTTGAAAGTGCCAAAAGATAATCATCTGGAAGTTTATCCAACGTTACATCTTCATCAGGAATTGTATCCGATGGCTTGGGCTTGCTTCTTTGAAACCACTTTATTACCATGACTGTCTTTCAATTTACCTGCGTAAAATTCACGCATTGTTGTTTTCATACCCGATTTCTGCATATCGTATTCGATAAAACACTTGCGTATTCGGGCAGGATAATCGTCAAGTGTCGGCACAGCAACATTCTTTGACTTCTTATCCGTCTTCTCTTTTTTCAATGGCGCAGCCGACAAATCTGACCGGTCGGTTGTCTGCATACCTGTCAAACTACCTGCCGTCATATTCTTTTTGAGATTAAGCAACTCTCTAATATGGTCAGTGTATGGCTTATAAAAATCTGATATACTAATACTACTCATCTTTGAAATTTTTGCAAATATACAAAACTTTTTTCAAAAACGAGGATTTAATCTTTCAAATGCTGCAATTCTCATTTCCCATAATTCTCTACTCAATCTCATCGCGGCAGGACAGCCACAATTTCTCTCAAAACTACGTAAATCAGGGATTGGCGGTGGGACTATCGCCCGACTGCCAAAAGGTCTAAATCTATCATTCATGTCTTTTTAATTTTAAATATACTGTATTAATACCACATACTATCAAAATACTCAATGGAATATCCAACAAGGATACATGGAAAAATGGTGATAACAATACCGTCCATACCGAACTCATGCAAATTATACACCCGCATAGGGGCTTTCTAATCCATTCAGCACGGGCCGGCCCAAACAATTTATCAGATACTTTATGTATCCTTTGACAAATGCCATGAAATATCATGCCTTTCTGAAAAGTCTGATATACTGCGATTATACAAAATGATATGTAAAAACACTTTTCCATACAAAAAAGAGGGCTGCCACACCCTCCCGAACAACGATTTATTTACTGTTGATTTTCGTTACCTTTCCCTTTTCCACTTCCGCCACCGTTGTCTTTGTGGTCATCATCATCGCGGTCGTCTCGGTCTCTATCCCTGTCGCGGTCACGATTACGGTCTCTGTGACGATGTTCGTGTTCTTCGTGATGTCTGTGATGGCGATGTTTGCACTTGCATTTCAAACTTTCAAGCCATTCTCTTTCGCTTCCGCAAAAACCATGTCGGCAAGCAATTTCGTATGCTGATTCGCCTCTTTCGCAACATTCAAACTCTCTTTCTTCACAACGACATTTATGACCTCGTTCCCATTCAAATTCATATCCGCCGCACTGAAAACATCTTACATGATGTTTGTGATGACGATTATGATGATAATGGTCGTGGTGGTAGTAAGGTTTACCGGGCCAATAAAAACAAACTATATCTTTCATATCATTAAATATTAATGGATTAATTAACTATAATATCAATGTAAAAATACAGTACACAAAATAGAGGGAAAAACGAATTTTAAAAACTCATAAAAAAACCTACCCTTTGACAGGTAGGTTCACACGACACAAGAAAAACATATTGGAGAATTTATAAATAGAATGTACCTGAAACGTAACCTATAAAAGAACATATTCCACCTAACATAGTATTATGACTACTCCAAGTTTCAGCACTACCTCCATAACGTCTTCCAGTTGGATAAGCCTCTCTCGAACTTGCCATAAATACCAAATCACCTGCTTCTACTGCATTTATTTCACTTCTTGTAGCACCACTTTTAATTATTCTTAAAGAAAACTTTCCTAATGGAGCAAATAATCTATTATAAGAACCATAAAATCCAACATTTCTTAATACTTGAACCGGATTTTTCTTTAAAGCATTTAATAATAGTTCATTATCTTCTGTTTGTAACCTGAACATAGAAGTAAATCCATTATATCGTTCAAACCCTGCATTAGGAGAATCAAAATTTAATGGAGTAATCATACCTCCTGAAATTTCAAGATTACCCATATTAAAACGATAATATATACCTGCGCGAGGATTTAGATTTAATGGCTCTAATATATTATAATGACCTTCTGGTGTTATAGTACCATGACCTCCTCCTGATGCTGCGTCATACGGGCCACCTCTATCAGAATCCCATAACATCCATCCTCTTGCCAATGAAGCCAATTTCCATTCAGTAGTCATATTAACTTTCTCTATAACTCGTTGTAATAAATTAACATCTAATTCTAAAAGTTGATTAACTTTGTCAATTTCGGCTTCTAAATTACTTATCTTATTTTGGGTATCTAAAAATTTATTTCTGGTATCAGTTATTGATGCACCGCCATTACTAACAGAAGCAATAAAAAATTCTTTTCCTTCTTCATCCACTCTACGCCTTTCTTCTTCGGAAATACTACTATAAATATTCAAAGTACATTTATCATATCTATACGAAAACCGATTGTCATTAGTTGGTACAATATCTTGAGAAAAAGTTCCGACAACTCTAAAAAACAAATTACTCATATTGGTATTTGGAAAATTACCAACAACTGACATATTGTTATTGCTGACGACATCTACAATCTCATACTGACCAATAGGTGATTGTCTGGGTAATCCTCTTGCATCTGATTCATATAATTCAATCCTATTCTGTTTGTAATTAGAAATAGGTCTAAATAAATCCAAAAATTTAGTACCAATACCAATAATTGTACCTGCTCTATTTTGACCGGTATCTTGAGAAAAAATAGTTACCCTACCCTCTTCGGTATAATTTTCTTCTTTACTAATACTGATATTTACCGTCTCATTGCCAACATAAACGCCATCATTATTTGTAAAATATATTGGACAACCATCAATATCCACCGCGTAACTTTCTTTTCGAGTAGTATCTTTATTTCTTATACTTATGTAACCAGGTGTATGTCCCGGCCCTACAACAAAATCATCAAAATTTCTTATTCCATAACCAACTAAAGTTGTGGTTAAATCATCTCTGTTTTTGTGCATCACCTGTTGTCTAACAAGTTCTTCCTTGCCTATGTGCGCACCATCTCCTATGTTTAATATTCCTATCATGTTATTGTTTTTAATTAATCATTTCCTGTTTTCATTATATAAGCAAGAGCCATCCAGGGCGGACGATTTTCATGCGGCTCATCATTACCAACCGATTGCATTGTTGCATCACGCCATTGAGCATTTCCTGCTGCAATATTCATATTTCCTACTTGAATTTCTCCGTTACCTACATTTGTATCCATATTGGTAACTGTTGCTCTTGCTGCTTGACCATTTATTGAAATAGCGACATCAGCCGCATTTGCTGTAAGTTTATTAAATATGTTGTTGTAAGTATGGTTATGTTTTGGAAGTTCTTTGATTTCTAATTGAACTCGTCTAAAACCACCTCGTCTTACTGACATATTTGCTGTTTGAGCATAAGATGAATCCCATGCGTCATCAAGGACAGCAGAAGGTGCGCCATTAGACGCTGTACCATTGTGACCTGTTCCAACAACAAATCTGCCCCTTAAATCCGGTGTTACTATACTATTTACAGTTTGTCCATTACACAACGACCATCCTTTTGGTATATTAGCAAGAAATCCACTCCACATACAAATAACACCCAATGGAATACCATCAATAGTTACATCTACATTTGATGATTGATTTGCACTAAATTCTATAACAGTTTTATTGCTTTGTTTTACAGTTAATTTTCCATTGTTAGGGCCTGCTGCACTTGAAGGTAATGTATGTGTATGGTCTTCTCGTGCATAACGTGTAGATGTTCCTACTGTACCTGATTGACCTCCTACTAATGTTCCGGGTGGAGAAGTTGCCGCTTCGATTGGAGCAGGAATGTCAGCCTTTGTAGCAAGTTCTCTATCAAATCTATAAAACAACCCACCTCTAATTATAACAATCTGGTCGCCTACTTGTAAAGACGATGCTCTATCTAAATCATCATATCTGGTTGGTACTATTTCCATATTATTAATTTTTAATAAGTTACTATTCTTCTTTGGTCGTCCATTGGTGCTTTTTCTTCTCTATCAACAACAGTATGTTCAAAATCTCTACTTCTTTTTACAAACTTTGGTTTTTCGGTTATATAATTAAATTCAAAGCCATAATCAATAAGTTCTTTATCAATTATTTCTTGAAGTACATCTGGGTTGTATTCTCTATTTGATTTTTGATTTAAAACCACTATCTTTTCAGTTTGAGACAAACAATCTGGTACTTGATTTACCGCAGGACGAATTTTTAAATCTTTAACTTCTACATTGATATAACTTTGGATATATGGAATTATACCGCTAACGTATCTATCAGGAAATTTTAAGTGATTACCTATTCCAATATTCAACCCTTTGTTTAAAGGATATTCTATTTGTGTAATATCATAAGTGTAAATTATCCCGCGTACAAAATACCATGTATCTCTTTGTCTTAATATGTTTGAATTTTTGAAAAATAACGCTACTCTTCCTGAATTATCAATATCCGTTGCAGGACTTCCATCTAAAAACAAAGGCTTGTTACCTAAAACATTCCCAAATTCACTGAAAAGAGTTACTCCAAATGAAATTGCACCATTGGTTATACTCGTTCTTCGGATACAAAAAGTTATTTCATAAGATATACTCGTATTAACATTTGTCATATTTGTCAAATCAGTGATATTTGAATTTGTTCCTATCAACATACCACCTGAAAGTCTATATATATCAGCCATTGCATCATACGTGCCAGAAGGTGCAAGGTATCTTGTATCTTTTATATATCCCTTTATATGAGTGGGTGATGTATATGTCGGACTGCTTATTCCTACATACCAACCACAATCTTCCTTTTCAAGTCTAAATATATCTAATTCATTAATGTTATCTACTCCGAGAAGCCTTAATAACTCACCTCTCACAACAACATCTTTATCAAATTGTGATTCCAATACAGACTGATGAAGCATATTGTAATTTTCGGGCATTTTGCCATTAAAACCTTGCGGATGTCGTTCTCCATATTTTTCACTATATATCATATAAGTTCCGCGCCGTCTCATCTCATTATAGTAATTATTAACAAGATAATATAATTCACCCAAATCATCATTTGGAGAAGTATACATCCCTCTCTGTCTTAAAAACTCGGTTAATAAATCTTTTCGATAAAGAACTTCGCCAGGCATTTTTTCAGCAAAATATATTCTAAAAGCAAATAGATGTATTGTAGTCCACCAAAAATCAATAAAATCCTTATCTTCCCAATTATTATTTCTATTCCTGCCTCTCTTTACATATTTAGCGACAATACCGGGTCTATAAACCTTATTCAGTACATTTACAGCCCATAACAAAACATGTCTATCATAAAAATTCAAGTAATCAGCCCATAACGACTTTGAAAAAGTCTTTGAAATTTCAAGTTTTCGTGTATTAAATTCAAGATTAATACTTATAAGGTCTATTTTGTAAGATGTATTATTGCGTACAGCGTATTCAATAATAATAGGATGTGTGTGTCTTATACCTATTATCTTTCTAATATTTTTCTTTGTTAGTTCTTCTTGTTTGGAAAAATTAATAGCATCTACCGAATATCTAAAAGTAACAGTAAGCCATTTGTTATTTGACAAAAAACCATCCGGCCCAACTTCCATAACAGAAAAATCAGTAAATCTCGAAACACCGACAATAGGGTACTCGGTCTTAATTTCGATTATATCTCTTGGGTCAAGTGTCATTACCTTAACCCACTTTTCTTCTATATATAGAAATTGCTTCTTCATTTTACAGAAACCCACTTATTTAATCCTTTATCGAAGAAAAATATAGGACAACCTGATGTTACTTTTTCATCATACCAAAGTACAGTTTTAATTTTTGGTGGTTCAGATGATATAATTATACCTGCTATTTGTCCTAAATTCTTTACTTGTGCCGCTTGTTTTGCCATGATATTTATAAATTTGAAATTGCTACTGATATATAATCACTATCCATATAATGTTCGTAATAAACAGGGTTCATTATCTTTAATTCATTGGTTACTGGGTCAATATTAGTTTCATTATTCAAAAGAACAATACCATCCAAATCCCTCATTATAAATCCTCTTATTCGAGGTAAATAAGGATTGACAACAGTTGTATCTGTTTTGGGATAAAAATGTTGGTCAGGTAAATATTTCATACCATCTTGATTTTTACAAACATTAAACAAATCAATCCATCTAATACTACCTGAATAATCCCATCTACGCCAATCAAAGAATTGCGACAACATCATCTGTAAACCCTTTCTCAATTCTTCTATGTCTGTGTCTTTTGATAATTGCGCCCGAAAATCAAAATCAATATACTTCCACAAACCATTAATAAACCTGACATTGCCAGGAAAACCAAAACCAACATCAGTAAGTGATAAGAACCTTTTACTTTCTCTTTGAAACTGGTCAAGTTCATCAGGGTCAAACAATCCACCATTTTGAGAATGTACTGCTATTTTTATAATGCCTTTTGAATCTCTACCCACTTTTTTAAGATTGAAAACATTAGGATTAATTGACATCAATATCTGTTCTAATCTCGAAAGCGTATCCGTAGCATGAATATTAGCAAACTTACTTATCCTTGTTTTCAACCCCAAATCATCTTCGGTATCGCGACCACCCATTGCCATAAATTCATTGGTGCAATATTTATGACCAACAGGGGCATTGGTGCATTTGGTTATAGTATTTGGGTCTACATTTGCATTTGAACCTGCAACATCGCTTTTTACAAAAACGTATTCATATCCGTAGGGGCCTATCTTGACATTTTCGCTTAAACGAAAACGCATACCGTCATCAGTTTCAAATATAACTGATTCCTGATTATATTCTGTACCTGTTTCACCTACAAGTCTTAAAAACGTAGAACTACCGGTAGCCATATACCTGGTCGGTATTCCGTATCTATTGGCTGCTACATCACTATCATCACCATAAGTATATTCAGGAAATATTTGTGCCTCCATCAAGGCAGAATCTTTCATCGCACGTAAAGCAACGCTTGAAATACCGTATGCCATAGCGTTCATAACAGAATTGTCAGAAATTTTGGTTACTTTACCACCAACCTTGTTTAAAAACATTTCTGCCCAAATATCTTTAATATCATTAACTTTTAAAATTCTTGTTTTCATACTTCCCACCAATATTTTTCATGTTTATCTTCTCCCCAATCTCCAAATTCCCAATCGTAACTTGATACAACATCAGTAAATGGTTCGTCTTGTACTCTCGAATAAAATTCAAGTTCGATAAAAATACCATCCTGGTCAAAATCAATGCTTCTTATATTAAATCTCTTTATTGTATCATCTCGACTTATATATTCAGCCAATTCGCGTTTTAATATAGGTAACATAGCATATAATCCCATTCTGTTTTGAATCATACCCTTATTTATACCGTCATCAGGATTTTCTGGATTGTCATTTTTACCGAGATTTGTCAATATATTTATCGTTTGAATAAATGTTTTTGCAGGCTCTAAAACTCTCAAATCAACGAAATCATATTCTCTATTATACTCAATCACTATATCGGCAAATTGGTCAGCCAAATTCAAAGGTTCTTTTAAATAAAAAGTCAATGCCAACTTACCATCATCAGTAGTATTAATATCTACCATGTGAATTATATCAACGCCTTCATATTTTATTGACATCACATCATGTTCTTCTACATGAAATAATGGATTACCTTCGCTATCATAATCAATAAGTTCTTCTGATTCCAACTTCTGAATATCTCTTTTCTTGATAGTCACCCTTGATATTGACTTATCGCTTTTTATCAAAAGTATATGAATAGAAATTATTTTAGATAAATCAATATCTGCATTGGTTACATAGTTGAATATTTTGGTGTCGGCAGGTATCAATTCTACATTGTCATTAACATTTTTTACCCAAGTCCCATCTACTTCCGTCCATCCTTTTGAATATTTAGTTTCAACACCATTTCTATAACTGCTTAAATAACCTTCGTCTATTTTATGGATTTTATAAACCATTGCTTCCGATATTTCTTCCTCTAATTCTTCAAAAATAGCCATAATTTCAACTGGTGTATTAGGCATTGTAAATGTAGTGGAACTATTAGTATTATTTAAAGCAATGCTACCACTAACAACCTGCCATTTTAAAAATTTAAAATTATCATTTGCAACAGCAATGATACTGATTATAGTTCCTTGCGGTGCTGAATTAACATTTGCATTGGCTGTACCGCCATCGTTAGTTGTAATAGTTATAAGACGATTATTATTAGGTACAATTCTATACACAGCCTCCACTTTGACATCTCTGTTAGGCATTATAAATTTTGCTATTGGATTAGTCCTATCTGTAAAATGTATGAAATTAATCAAAGGATTAATATTCCATCGTTCAAATTGGTGGTCTGGTTCTGGTTCATCGGCATAAATAACAATCACATCACCTTCTTCATAACTACCACTGCCATTATAACCATTTCCAATACTAAAACCATTAATAACATCTACTTTGTATTCTTTATTACCTAATCCTTTAAATTCAAATTCAGCACTAATATCTCGACCATATAATTCTGTATAATCTTTATTTTTTAATACAAGTGTTTTAACATCTTCTCCATTAGGAAAATCAGGATTGTTCTTCTTGAAAAGAAAAAAATCACCACCATTAAGTTCATAATCTGGCTCTAACATTCTATTTTCAAGAAGAACATCTATACCCATATCCTTCCACGTAGGTTTATTGGGCGTAGTATTCCAACCAAACTGTTTGATAGCATCTTCTAAAGTTTGATTTTGCAACATTACATATTTACCTACAACATCATTAGATTGAATTTGAGTTAATAATCCTTGTCGGTAGACTTCATTTCTAAAATTTTCAGTAATTTTATCTATCCTTTCTTCTTCCGACATACTTACATAATTTTCATCGGGTATATATACGTGATAATCCTGCGAATATTCAGTTTTAACACTATCATACTCTATTTGTCTTGCAACTACATCTTCATACGTAGCAGTCCAAGCCGCACTTTCAGGTTCTTTAACTCCATCTAATAAATGGTCTAAATAATTGTCAAAATAATCTATTACAGCGTGATATAAACCAACGTAATTTTTCCAAAATTTAGAAGCACCTGTATCTTCCTGTACTAAAGAATTTACAAATGATGTATAATTATCAACTAAATTCAAATAAGCACTTGCCGTAGCATAAATGTTAAAATGAAGCCTTGTTAAATCTCCATATAAAGTTTTTGAAAAATTTAACGGTGCATTTAATAAGGCAAGTGGACTTCTGACTATTTCAAGAAATCTATCAGTTGTTGAAAATGCTACATTAGCCCATTCATTTCCTTTACCAAGAAATTTATTTGTTGCTGTGGCAGCAGTATTCATTGCATCTATAAAACCTTGCCCCCACAATTTTTTAGCAACAGGATTGTATTTGAATGTTGGTGCAGTTTCTACAAGTCCTCTGAATAAAGGACGCACATTGAGTGTAATAATTTCAACTATATCTATTTCAAGTTCATAGTTCCAAATCATATTAGTTTCGTATGTTTGAAAAAATCTCAAACTCCGAACTTCACATAAATAAGATTCCGAAAAAGTAAGATTGTGAAGGTATAATTTATGAGGTCTATTACCGCTATAACCACGAGAATTTTTACATATTTTCTGCATCATTTTCATTACCCCAAAACCTGTTTTTAATCCTTTAGGGTCATAATCATCTTTGTTTGCTGTCGCATAATCAAAATCATAAACTCTTTCTGTTGCTGATACTGCTATAAATAAATTATTAGTCCTAACATCGAGAAATCCTCTACCAAAATTACCCTGATATGTAATAGTTTGTGGAATAAATTCATCTGTTTTAGTTACAACGATACCACCAAAAGTCTTTTTTATATTGGTTGAAACAGGCTCTACTTTAGATATTGATGTTGGATTAACAGGAAAAGCAAGATAATCTATCGTTTCACTTTTAGCATCAACTAACTCCAATGCTATAAAATATGCTTCAAAATCGTTAGGATGCAACAACATTTTGTCTATTACGTCTTGCTGTTTTTTAAGTGTGAATGTATCATAATCAAAACCAATTTCTTCGGTAACTCTACCACGTCTACCTATTACTTTTGTAACTTTAGGATTTCGTGGATTTATTACTTCCTGAAAAGACTGCCTTGATGTCGGATTTTTAGGTATCATCTAACTAAAATTTTTGCAAAGATATAAAAATTTTCAAGACCAAAAAATTGTTGCACCAGTAACAACATTTATTGCTTGACCTTTTTTGAACTTATCATGTACTATATCAGCAAATTCATTTGCACATTTATCGGCTGACCCATTATCATCCACTCCAATTTTTTTTAATCCATTAAATTCAGTTCCTGACCAAATAGGAGGAGTAGGAGTAAATGCAGGCAACATTCCAGACCCTAATACAATACAAAATTGTTGAAGGGCTTGTGGTAATAATGTATTTCCATTAGCAGGCTCATTGGTTATGGTTGTAAAAATACCTATAAATGCTGTTTTTGCAAGTTCAACACTTACCGAAGGAGGTTGAATACTCATCGAATAAGCACCTAATGCGTTAGCGAATTTTTGCGCAGATTCAACAATAGATGAAGGATGCTTTTCTAAAAATACTTTTACGCCATTAACTAATGTTGATTTCATTAACATAGTATACTATTTTTAATAACTTAAATTAGAAGTATAAGTAGTCCCTTGATTACCTTTTCTCCTGATATTATCCTTCCAAACACTATTTCTATTATTAGGATGTACGTAACTGAAATGAAGCCATCTATAAGAACCATCTTGTTGTATATATCTTCCCACTTGGTCAAATCTATCTCTCTCATTTCTATCAGAAATTTTTTCTTTACTGTGATTAGCAAGTAAAAAATCAAAAATTTCTTTATTAGTAAAATTGCTATTTAATGATTGAAAATCTATGGCTTCCCCAATCATGTGCTGACTTGTTGTTGAAGCAACAGCCCCACTATTTCTACCTGCATCAAAATTTTCTTGAGGATTTCTATAACTCGAAGTTGTTTTAATATCTCTATCTCTGTTATAAGTTAAACCTTTAGTTCTGTATAATGCAGCCAACCATTCATCTAATTTTTGTCTTGTTAAAATTACAGCAGCATCCTTGTTAAAAGCACCTCTATCGTGAAATTCTGTCATTTTTTGTAAATCAACATTAATTTCAGGGATGCTTTGTCTGCTTTCTTCTATACTCAAAGGAAACACACCATTACCACCATCACCAATCCTAACCACATTTGATAACATAGATTCTAATTCATTTTTTATTTTAGTAAATTCAGGTGCATTAATTGGCACACCACTCGGCCCAAATGCAGTTGGAACAGTAATAGTATTAATCTGGTCTATCAATTTACTCAATAAATCAACTAAAGTTCTACCTTTTACTGCCCACTCCCATTTACTTGAATCCTCATCAAAATTCAACCCTAAATCTATTGTGTTGCCGGCCCATATTTTTAAGTTTTTCTGATTATCCAAATACACGAGAGCATGAATACCATTTTCATCGAATATTTGATTGAGAATATACTTATTTGCTTGCTTTATTATCCTATCGCCATAAATACGCATTATTGCATTTTTATAAACATTAGATGCAGAAATATCTACATTACCTTCGCCACTTTTATCTGAATGAGCAAATAAACTTGCAGAACTTTTATCAGTTGTTGCCATTGATTGTATTCCTGACATATTACCTCCAGTAGATATTGTATTATCTACCTCACCAACTGCATCTTCATTTTTCTCATCTCTTTTGGGGTATATTTGAACCACTATTGGAAAATTTTGTCTTGGTAACATATTCAATAACACACAATCACCGAGAACTTTACCATCTTTTGGAAAACCATCAGCATCGCGACCACCTGTTAATATATTCATAATACTAATAGGTGTTAATACATCATGTACAATACTACCTGTTTCAAGAACAACTGAAAGGGTAGAGTGCCTTTTACATTCGTCTATATAATCTTCCCTACTTGGAAAATCTGGCGGAACTATAACATATCCAATCAATATATCATCTCTCGATGATTTATCGTATAAATAATCTACTATATTACCACTGTTATTTATCATGCCATTAGTGTATTATTTGCTTCTCTAAATAACGGTCTATAACTTTTCCAAGTTTCATCAAATTGTTTTCTTTGCATAAAAAACTCAAATACATCTTTATTTATTATACCTTGACCCTTTCCCATAAATTGAGATACTTCTGACTTGCTTTCTACAACTTCTTTTTTCATAAGCCATACTTTATCTAAAGTTTTCTTTAACACGTCAAAATTAACAATATTAAAATAAGAATAAGTGTTTTCATCATCTTTTTTATATAATTTTTCATCTTTTATAAGATGTTCTTTCATACCCCTACTTACTGTAATAATGGTTTCAGAATTTTGTAAACTTTTTTGAACTCTATGCTGTACAGAATCAACATAAAATATTTCGCCAGTATATTTTAAACGAACAAATAAACCTTTCTTTATTCTCCTATCGGTGTGCGCTAAAGTTATTGTTCCTGTTCGAGTAAACGGCAGATGAGCATAAACCCTAACCAATTCTATTAAATCCCTTACAATAACATCTCTATACATTCCGTAGTTTTCGTTTAAAACTTCCCTATCCATGTAATTTGTTGTTACATAACACCTTTTACTACCCCATATCTTAACATATTCATCTAATTGAATAATAGGACAATAAGATAAAGCAATCTGGTCAGCATTTCCAACATAATTACCCTTCGGGTCTAATTGAAACCATGTATAAATTTCTTTTGAAAAAGATAATTCAGTACCAAATACCGAAATATCTTCTATATCAATAATAACTTGTTCGTCAATGTAACTTTTTATTTCTTTGTATGCAAAAGGTGGTTTGCGAACCATAACACAATATTCATCTAAATAAGTATCAAGGATAACTTCAACAAATGGAAATTGACATATTTTATTGAACAGTCCTAAAAAACTACCTTGTGGCGTTCCAACCGATTGGTCTACAACAGTTCTATCTGTTATTTCTTTACCTATAAGCAATTTAACTATTTGATATAATCCTATTTGAAACAATTTTGGTGATTTGGTCATTTGCTCACCTTTCCAATTTATATTATAGAACCTACTTCTTCTTTCTATTTCATTTGGGCCATCTACAAAATCTTCTTTTTCATCATCATATATTGGTCTTGTTCTCGATTTTTTTCTATATCCATTAAAAAGTCCATTACCTGTATTATTGTTAGTTTTAACCACTCCCATATTAGCCAATACAGTCATCCAAAAACTAATTATACTCCCTATTGGTTGAAAAGTTTTAGCAAATAATACATCGAAACTCGTAGTAATAAAATTTCTTTTAACTAAAATATCATCTCTTGTTGATGATAACGATAATTCCATTTGCCCACGTTTTGTAATTGCCAACGGATGAAAATATGTCTGGTCATCAATAAAAAGTTTACATAAATCTCTTCCCTGTACACGAACATCTAATTCCAACAAACCATGTTTACGCCGAATTTCAGTAACGCTATCAATTAATCCAATCATATCGTATATCTGACCTTCAAGATGTTCTTTATCAATTTCAAAATTTTCTTGTCTATCCTTTTCTTCTACTTCTAATGGTTCTAATTTAATCCAAACTATATCATTAATAGTTAAATATTTAGCCCAAAAATTAGCATTATTTCTTCCCGAACCTTCCATGTTTCTTTTATCGTTCTCAAAAAGAGATGCTAAAACTTCGGTTTTAATAGTAAAATCTTCAATTCTATTAATATGTTGTAAAGTAAAATTAAACGTACCTTGCTGTTTCTGACAATTCATTTCTAAAGTATCAATGAATTTTGTGACATTGTATATTGTACCTTCGCCATTCTTTACTCTACTGTGCATATAAATCCACACCTCTAATCCTATATCCTGATACCGTATACCGCCAACTTTATGACCTGCCCTGTACTTTACACTTGTCATTATACTTTGTAATCCTCTGTGTAAAAATTTAGCAGATGGAAATTTACCTGAATACAATCCTTTATAATAAGGTTTATGATACCAATCTCTTTTTACTCTTACAAAAATTTCATTTTTAAAAATAGCATAGTACATGAAAAAACAATGATTATAACTACCATCTTTATCATTTGCAGCCCATTCAGTATCTGTATATTTTTGAAGTATTTCTTTATTTGTTAAAGCATTAGTTGTTCTTGGTGCAGTTACATAATTAGTTGTATCTTTAAACTCATAAAAATCCCGATAATCATCTGGAATATGAAATTCAGATTCATAACTCTCTTGAACCCCATGTCCTCTCCATATTTCTTTTAACACCCATAAACCTGTTTTTTCTCCTATTGCCACTTGTTCGTAATGAACTTCTGACGCACCTTCATCGCCATTATAACGTAAAAATGTTTGCCAATTAAACGCTCTATGATTAAATCTTCTTTTAGGAAATATTCTATCAAACACTTCTTGTCCACTTAACATAAAATTACGATTACCTGGGTCTTTTTCATAACAAAAAGGAAATCTTCTATCTTTAGCAAGCATATCTTCCCAACTTTGTTCGCCTTGAACCTGTCTTTCAACAATCAAATTGTCAATCGGTATTCGATAATACTCCCATTCTCGTCCTATATATTGAAATAAATTTTGTTCACTCATATTGTAAATTTTATGCTTTTTGTCCTATGTTACCTTGCCATGTATCAACCATAACACTTGACGATACTCCAGTATAGTAAGCAATTTCAGCCAATAATATATTAGTTGCCTGCTGTCCACCTTTTGCTATCTTTTCTTCACGTTCTTTTTCATGGTAAGCATGTATTTTTTCTCTACGCTCATCTTCACCTTCTTTTCCTGTTAATCCGTATTTTGCAGATTCTGCTCTTGCTGTTATGGCAGCAGGTGAACTCTGGTCTTCAAGATAAAATCCATCAATTTTATTTCCTTTCACAACTTCACGTTTACCTTCACTCATGCCTTTTTGCCATTCTTTAAAATCCATAGTAGATAAACTTCCCATTGACCTTCTCACCCATTCCTGTTTTTTTCTGGCTATTTCTTCTTCGGCAGGTGAAGTTGCTGCTTCTGCTGCTTCACCTAATGCTGCTTGAAGATTACCTGTCTTACCAAATACATCCCAATCTATACTTTGAATACCTTTCTCTTGCCATCCTTTACGAAATGTTTCTGCAAGGTTTTTAGACATTCCATGTTCACCGAAAACATTGTGTATAAGACGTTCAAATACATCATCATTACCTGCCGACATTCCCTCTAATTGATTCATAAACCCTTCAATAACTTCTGGGCCGGCAGCAAGTCCTAATTCTTTCATTTTTTCCAAACCCCATAAAGATTTTTCTGGTGCTATTGATGCTAAATTTTGATATTGAAGTGCTTCTACTTGAGGTGTTATAGCATTAGCAAGACCTCCAGATAATGTTTGATACATAGAACCCATTCCTGTTGCCGTTGAAAAATAACCGCCCATTCCAGCGATTCCGGCTAACATTCTTGTAGTGGTATCCTTATTAAACTCACCAGTTAATTGTAAATGTCTTTTTTCAACATTAAGTATCTCTTTTAAGTATTCATTAGTTAAAGTGAAATCATTTCTTTTTCCTGTCACCATTTCCGAAACATTTGCTGCAACTTGGGCCGCTTCCATAACACTTCCAAAACCACCTTCAAGATTAGGTAATTGATGTCTTAATGTTTCTTGGATACTTCCTGAATCTAATATACCACCTCTTTTTAATAATGCAATATCAAGTGCTTCATTTTGGAAACGTTGCAAATCTGCTGCGGTGCTTGTACTTGAGTATCCATATCCGCGACCCCTTGCGACATCTTGCATTGACTGCATCATATCCAAATCGGTAAGTCCAAACTTATGTATATCTCTCAAAGCCTTGTTTTTCATTATACCACTAACTTGCGCTTCTGGACTTACACCCCACAAATAAGTACCTATCCTACCCGCCTGATGTACTTCTTTTTCTATTTTACGTTCTTCTAATTTCGTTGCTTCTGTAACTGCTGCTTCCTTTTCTATTTTCTTTGAAGCAACATGTCCTGCTGCATAAGTTATACCTGATGCCGCTAACAAAGCGGCTGACGCAATCCATCCAATACCAGGTATAAATGCTGCCGCACCTGCCGCACCTGCCAAACTTTTAGAAACAGTACTGACAGTATCTGCTTTTGCCTGTTTTTCAGCCGCTTCTTTTTTAATTGCTGCTACACCTGGGTCTTCTTCTTGAATATCTAACAACTCTTTTTGTTTAGCAAGGTCTATGTATCTTCCCCATATTCGACCTCCTAACATTGCCGCGCCACCTATTGCGCCACCTATAAACCTACCTCTTGAACGTAATTGTTGTTCTCTTACCTCTTCTTCGGATATAAATTGATTATTAAGCAATCTATCAGCGGCTCTTAATTCCCTTGTCCTCTTTTCATAGTGTTTATCTTCTTTTCTTCCTTGATATTCTTTATCAAGTTTGAGCCATTCTTTATTAACAAGTTCTCTTCTATCTACTAATTCTCTTTGTCTTTCTCTATAATTTCCACTTATTCTTTCTTTTAATCTTTCAAGATTTTCTCGTTGTTGATTAAGTCTACTTTCATTACTAATTCTCTCTTTCTTTTCTCTTTCTATTTCAGCCTCTTTATATTGTTTTACAACACCTTTTGTTACATATTCGCCATAAGCAGTTTTTTGTTCTCTATTTGCACCTTTACCTCTGGCAAAATTAATAAGTTCACCTTCTAATTCTCTATTTCTTGAAGCGTATTCTTCGGGTGATAAATTACCACTTTCAAGGTCTTTAAATCTATCATCAGTTCTAATAAGTCTTCTTCTTTCGGCAGCAATCTTTTGTTTAACTATTCCAGAAGCCTTTGACTTACGTTCCTTTAATTTCCTTTCTTTTTCTTTTTGTTGTTTTACAAGTTCTCTTTCTTGTCTTTCTGCTTCTTTTTCTTGTGCTTCAATTTCACGAACTTGTTCTGTAAACATTCCGTATGTTTCTCCAATAACACCTTTGGCTTCTTGAAGTCCATGAGATGCAGTATGAATAGGTATTGATTTAACAGCCATGTAAGACCTTACATCAGCCATTTTCTTTTTATTTCCAAATACTGCTAATAATTTTTGTTCTTTTTCTTCACTTAACTCTTTTCTATGTTGTGAAAGTTCAGAAGCAACCCTATGAACATCAGTTTGAAGTTCTCTTAACATTTTATCAATCGCTGCTTTCATAGCGGCAGCACCTTTACCTGCTGCTGCTGCCATAACCGTTTCAAACGGAGTTTCGATACTCCTTTTTAAATCAGCGGAATCAACCTTTGCACCAACTTCAATATCTAACCTTGTTGCCATTATTCACTTTCTTCTTTTTTCTTTTTATCAAATATGGATAAATCAATATTCATAAACTCTTCATCCGACATATAATCATTTTCTTCTATTTCTTGCTCGGTTTGTTTTTTGAAAATATCCTTCATACCTGGAATGTATTTGTCGTCATTTTTAAAATATTCATACATTTCAACATACATTTTATCTTCTACAAACTCCAATTCCATGTCTATCAAACAAGCCACCCTGTGGGCTGATGAGTTAAAAGCAATCTTATGTTTTTTTCTCCACCATCTGTCCACAGGGTAGTTCATATTCCAATATTCGGCAAATTTTTTTACCTCGCTCACATGTGGTGTATATTAAGACATTTGTTCTTCCGGCACTTCCGTAATAGGATTTGAAAAATTTTTCTTCCATTCATCAAGCCACTTTTCAATATGTTCCCAATAAGCCTTATTTACTTCTATAAAATCAACCGGGTCTAATTGCTGTAAAGATTCCACCTTTAAATCTTTTGTAAGATTAGGTAACATTACATCAAAAAATGCTATTGTCTTTATAGTAACATAAGCGTCTTGGTGTTCTATTGTTCCTTGAAGAATTAAATCCTTCATTCTACCACCTGATAAGGTACTTTCTTGAATTGATATATCTATCAACTGACCAACATTTGGATACTTAATGGTGTAATTTTTACCATTAATTTGCACAACTAATTCTCGTTTATTCATTATGTTATATTTTTAAATTTGATATTTTATTTACAAATATCGTGCCAAACTTTATGAAAATGAAAATTATTATGCAGGAGGAGTTGCTTTACCACCATAAAGCATCATAGGACGTAAATACATACCTGAAATATTTTGCATAGTTACTTGGTCATTCACAAAACTAAATGAACGAGAAGTAAGAACTGCATCAACAATCAATCCCATCGGATAAATAGTCACATCAGAATTAATTACTTTGTCACCTGCATCAACACCCTTCTTCGCAACATCTTTATTTACACCACCTTTTGCATAAATTTCAATATTCATTTCGGACTGACCTAATAATATTGTATTTGCAAATTCTTGCGATGTAGTAGCCCCATGGGGCCAGAAAGGGTTTGGTATATCACCTAAACCTGAAAGGTCTATTACGGCTGCCTGCGCCGTAAACGAACAACTTACCGCTGTTAATGGTATCTCTTGAGTGTATATTTCACCTAACGACCTTACTTCGATACGAGTATAATTTTCGGTGATATTCAAATTCTGTAACTTTCCTATCGGTTGATTACCTATAACAATTACTGCAAGAGGTGCTGAAAACACTCTTTTGCTGTATGGTTCTGGACGTACACTTGCCATATCTTTAAATTTTTAATCGTTAATTATTCTAAAATAAATGATGTGAAGAATATGAAATTAATCTCGTAATTAGGAATAAATCCGTAACTTACAAAATAAGCATCTCCCCTTCTCTCTACTACAATATTAACAAAACTGACAAGCAAATGTCTATCAATTTTGTTGGATAATTTGGCTGATACCCAAGTTTCAACCTGCGCTGCCGGTAAAGACATAACAGTTACACCTTCTCTTTGAGAAAATAATTCTCTTTTAGCATCTTGTATCAACTCTTTATTTATTTGAGCCGCACATCTACGAAGTTGGATTAAATGAGTTGTGCCATCTGGATTAACCATTTGTTCGTTATTCTGCAAGGTATTTATACCTTTCAAAATACAAAATCTTTGGAAATCATCATCATAATAAATCATCAACACACCCGAATCCAAAGCCTTTATCTTTTCTCTATCAGTCGGGTCATGCACCAATCCTGAAATGTTAATTTCTTTAAATGTAGCCGGTACTTGTGGAGGTGTACCTGCAATACGACCTACAACATAACAGGCAGTGTATAAAGAATCCCATTCGCGCATTGTTATTCCTTTATTAACTCCACTATGAACAACCCATACTCTATCTGAATCAAATTCCTTTGCCATATCAACAGAACTTAAACTGCCTGGAAAAAGTTTTTTATCAAATTCATCTTCGTTGTTGCCACCACCAACAACTAACCATTGTTCAAATCTTTGGTCAAGTACAGAAAACATGATACGTTCATTTATCAAATCAGCCCCATGTTCAACTCCATTCCTATCAGTGATAACGAAATTTGAATCTATACCTTTAGTTGCCTCTATAACGGTTTCTATGTGAGAATCATTATCAAATGTTTCATCTCCACCAAAAAATGCTATCATACTTTTGGGCAAACCATCAAAAATTTCTTGGTCATTCAAATTATTAAAATCAGGGTCGTCATAATTACTATCTAATCTAAAATACCCATTAAAATTAGGGTCTTTTTTCATTTTTTCATGCAAATCCCAAAACGAACTAAACACTAATGAAAACATATTTCTTGGCTTTGCATCGCTTAAAGCAGTATCTGTATACCCTTTATTATCGCCTTGATACACTCCTCTATAAGTTCCATTAAAAAATCTTAAACCAAACGGATTATCACTGTCTCCAGTGTTGTTAAAAAATTGAATAGCATATCCCATTCTTAAATCAGTAACAACAGAATTTTGAGAACCTGCTTCTTGAAATTTACCAACGTCTTTTGTTGTTGTTTCGGTAGAAGGGTCAGTTAAATCACCCCAAGAATTACCAAATCTTCCTTCATGTCTGCATTTTATAACAAAATCTATTCCTGGAACAGCAGGCTTTTCTGGATTATCCGCTGTTCCTGTTCCTATTTCAGCGGCTCTGGGTTGTCTAACATTAAATATTGCACTTGCAGGTTTTGTGCTACAAGCCGATATAAAATATACATCAGATGCACCAGGCGTACCAGGAACGTTTGAAGGATTAAAAAGAGCATCAGCCAAAATATACCAATATCCTGCTTGAACAAAATCTTTCATATCACTTGGTGAAGTAAAATGATAGATAGAATTTTTTCCTCCTAAACCTTTGGTATCAGTTACTACACCTGCACCTCTACCAAATATTTCACCCCTCAAACCAGTGTCAATAATTAACACTTTGCTATAAGCAGCAGTTATATTAGGTGCTTCAATTAATGATTTAGTTACCGCATAAATGCCCGGTAACTTATGGACTTTGCCGTCAAAAAGATGTGATGTTGGCATGATTTTATTGTGTTAAAGGGTTAATAACTCCTTGTTTGTCAAGGTCGGCAGTTATCGGGTCTTTCAATCCATTTACGGAATACGGAAACCCTATGCTCTGTTTACCTTGAGCCAAATTAAGGTCAAATTCAGTTTTGACAATCGGGAAATCAGGATTAAGGTCATACTCGTTTTGAGTTATCCTTACATTCGGGTCTGTAATACCCGCGTCTCTGTAACCAATTTTCATTGTCAATGCCAAATTATGTTCTTTTGCAAATCGTCTAAACGCCTCGATTGTGTATTCGAGTTGTCGGAAAGCAGGACGTAAAGAGATAGACTTTTCAAAAGCCGGCCCGTCAGCGTATTCTTTCCAATCGGAATTTTCTGTCCATGCTGTTCTTGGGTTTCTGTCCAACTGATAGTATTTACCATCACTACCTACCCAAACTATCATGTTCAATTCGCGACCAAGATTACCGTTTCTCGGTATTTTGTTCCTTGCGTCTAAATCATAAACTTTTCTGAATTTCCAAGACCTATCTTGAATTTCATAGACATTGAAGTTGTCTTCAAGTACAACTTCTTCATCATCTTTCCCAAACAGAGAAAATTTCTTAACTCCATTCTCGTACTCGATTTTATAACGTCTTGTGGTTAAAACTATGTCGGTTACATAGTGTACCAGTACGTCTTTTCCATTGTTGAAGGTGAGTGTTGTCATCGTTCAAATCAATTAAAAAGTGAATATTAAATTTTTGTAAATATACAATTTTTTTAGATTAAACCTTCTCTGGCAAATATTTTTTGCCATTCTTTCATGGTTTTTCTTTGCTTTTTAAATTTTTTCTCTAAAGCAAAAACAGTACTTCTCGAAAATCTATAATTTGCATAAGCAATATTTATGTATACTTGACTTTCTTGAACTTGTTGTCTTGGTTGTTGTGATTGTTTAACAACCGGCTTGTTATCAACCTTATTTTCAGGCTTGTTTTCAACTTTATTCTCATCCATGACTTTTAAATTTTAAAATTTTGTAAATATAGATAAATTTTACAATCAAAAAAATTTTTTTATAATTGAACATTAAATTCATTAGCAGTTTTTTGTAATAAATTTCTGGCTTGTATTCCTGAATGTATCCATGAATTGGGGTCAGAATTGGTACTAACACTTCTAAAAGTCAAATATTGACTTCCTTTACGAGTTGGGTGTTCTTTCTTAATCATACCTGCGTACTTCGACATTGGTTTCTGTTTCGGAAAATTTACGTTTGTACCATGAATAAATTCGTCAGCAGCAAAAGCACCAGTATTTTTATCGAATATAGTTTCTCTCTTTGTTATCTTGACGAATGACGGAATATCTTCTTGAGATAATCTTCCTGAAAAATCCTCACTTCTTACTATATCATAAACATCACGAACCATTTCATATTTAGACTTATACCCTTTGGCTGCTTTATGAATAAATGCTATCGGTTTATATTTACCAGGTGGTCTGTACACACTTATACTACCATCTTTTTTCTTATAATGTTTACCTTTCGATAATTCAGCACCTTTAGCCAAAAGACCAGGTTTCATATCAAAAGGTGACATACCTTGTTCTATTCCCTTAACCAACGGATTACTCATGTCCAACCATATTCTAAAACCTTTTCTATCGCCATCATCAAATTTAACCGACCTCATGGCTGCGTTATAAACACCCCTTGTCCTCTCAAGAGATTTTGTATTTTCCTTCCATTTTTTAATAAACTGTTCAGATACACTTTTAACAGCCTTTATAGAAGTTTGTTTTGAATAACGCTCTACAACATTAACAATATCACCTATCTTTTTTTCGTAATGTAATTTAACTCTTATCATGGTGCAAAGATATAAAAAAATAGAGAACCAAACGATTCTCTAAATTATTTAGATGGAAAAAATTTTCAAATTGCAACTATATTTGTGAAATAACCCCAAGCACCGCCACCTGTACCTTGATAAGCAGATATAGAAGCAGCAGGAACACGTAAAGTAGCATCAAATGGGACAAAAGAGAAAACATTACCTACAAGCGTTGGTGGTGTTGTTGCATGAACAGTAATGTCTCTTAAATTGGTGCAACTCATAAAAGCAGAATCTCCAATATTCGTCACTGAATTGGGAATGATTATGGAGATTAAACCGGAACAATTTTCAAAAGTCCTACCTCCTATACTTGTCATAGAATTTGGAATGGTGATGGAAGTTAAACTGGTGCAACCACTAAAAGCATACATTCCTATACTCGTAACCGAACTCGGAATAGTTATTGAAGTTAAACTGGTGCAACCTAAAAAAACACTACCTCCAATACTCGTAACCGAATTACCAATAGTAATGGAAGTTAAACTGGTGCAACCCCTAAAAACATTATGTTCAATATCTGTTACAGAATTTGGAATAGTTATGGAAGTTAAATTACTGCAATCTCTAAAAGCAGAATCTCCTATGCTCGTTACCGAATTGGGAATGGTGATGGAAGTTAAACTGGTGCAACCCTGAAAAGCAGCATTTCCAATATTACTTGCACCATGTTCTATGACAACGGATTTGATGTCGCCTTTATGACTATTCCAGGGTGCATTGGTTGCTGAATAAACATTCCAATCAGCACCACCAGTAGTATTGTCATCAGATAATGACACTCTAAATTCACCGTCATTAAACAATCTCCAAAGTAGACCTTGATTGGGATTTTGTCCAAAATTTCCTCGTGCAACTTCTTGTTTTTGAGGTGGTTGGATAGGAGGTTCTGTTACACCGCCTGTACAACTACAAAACAAATTCTCGGCTAATGCTTTAAGAATGTTTTGTAAACCACCGCCTGTCACTTTTTGACCGGAAGACAAACCGCTTGTAACTATATTTTTTAACGCTTGTTTTGTCATGGTAGTAAGTATTAATCGTTACTTTCACACCACAACTCATCTACCATTTGCAATAAAACACTTTGCAAATTTGACCCTGAAATGTCACCGGTTTGGTTAAAATAAACATTTCGTCTGATGGCATTAACCAACTTCGCTTTGTTTATTTTTTCATTTTCTTCGCAACCCAATACACCAACCATTTCGATTAAAAGAGCGGGAAGCGACCTGCCACCAACGTTGCCTGTTGTATTGGCATAAACTGTGGACTGTATCTTATTTACTAATTCTTGCTTTGTCATTTTATTTAATGTATTAAAAAGTTAAAAAAAAGGGTTGAGTTGCCACCCAACCCCTATTCAAATTTTACTGTTCAAATGATTCGTCATAGTCCGATGAAGAAAAACTTTTCTTTCCTACGCTGAAAAAGAAAACTAACAATTTGATGTCAGCAGCAGCACCAGGTGCAGTATTGACTGTCAATCTTCCGCTTCCGTCCACCGAGAACGAAACGTTCACGTCTTCGCCGAATACGTCCAATTCAAGAATGTCTTCGTAACGTACTTTCAAAACACCTGTTTGATAAGCAGCACCTCTGGTAATCACGTATTCAACGTTATACAAGTTAGTACCGAAATCATATACTTTGTTACCTGCGGGTACGTCATCATCTTCAAACAATATAACCGGACGCTCTAAAAGGTTGTTATAATTAACCTTTGCGCTGTTTACGCCATCGTGGTCGTGTTGTTCAATTTCCAACTCAATGTCGTCAATTTTCCTTACAAAGTCATCAAGACGCTCACCACTGTCTTCGATGTCGCCACCTTCTTTGAAGATAACGATGTTACCGGGAACAGCCGACAAGTCTTTGTTCGCCTTGTTGGTTATTTCAAGTTGAAGTTCGGTGGTCAGATGTTCTTTCGTGACACTATCCAATAAAAGAATGGCTTTGATAACGTTTTCTTCGATAACGATTTGTACGTTTGGATACTCTGTCGAAGCAGTGTAAACATCCACCAAATCTTTAACGTTTATTTTCAGTTCTTTACCATCTTTCATCGTGATTATGATGTCTTTTTCTTCTTCATCGTAGTCAAAAGCATCCACGAGGTCAAGTTTCGGAACTTCGATAAACTTCTCGGAATCGTTCCACATAGTAACAGTTACCGTACCAGATTCATCGTCCTGTTCAACGTCTTTCACATACTCCAACTCACCAAGTTTCTCGATGATTGTGTTTGTAACTTCCGTCTTGGTTTGATACTCAATGGTATTAGGGAAATCGCCAACGTCTGGCATCTCACCTTGCATATCAGACCATTGCTGATTGGCACTAATTTTACCATCGGGTGCGATGGTTACGCGGTCGCCCTGATAAACACCACCGATTGTATCGCCATCGGGAGGTAACAACGTAAACGCTGTACCTGTCACTAATTTTTCACCACGCCAATACAAATCAGTATCTGATGCACCGGCTACACCAGTGGCTAACTCATCGGCTCTACCTGCCCTTTCGCCACCAAAATCAACGGCAACTTTATTTCCATCAATCACATGACCGATGTATTTGCCTTCATTAACTAATCTTTTAATCCTTTTCATCTTAATATGATTTTAACTGTTAAATTCGATTTAAAATTTTTGTAAATAAAATAATTTTATTGGATATAACAAAAATTTATGAAAAATATTTTTATAGAGTATAAATTTCAATTCTTGCCCCTCCTGGATTTTCTAATGGTGTGTACATTCTTCCTCTATAAGTTTGAAAAGTCTTTAAAAAATTACTATTACTCATATTAACCGTTGTAACTTCTTCTGTTCGCAAATCAAAAATTTCAAGCAATCTACTATTCATATTATATTCTTGAATATACAATTTATCCTGATAAATACTACTGGATTGACGTGAAAATCTATTTGGCATAATAACAGTTCTCACCTCTTCTGTCTGTAAATCAAAAATACACATATTTACATTATTAGCCGCAGAACTTGCCGAGCCATTAGGTAAATAAACTTTATTTTTATAAATTTGATTTGTGTATGCGCATGTAGTTTCTGGTAAACCAATCATTCTGTAACTATAATCTCGTAAATCAAAAATATACATATTACATCCATTTGAACCCATACCAAAAGCAGGTACATATAATTTATTATCATGTATAAAACATGTATGTACTGACCTACCATTTGCATTTAATCCCGGTACGCTAATTTCTTCCCAATTTTCATTTACTATATCAAATACATCAATTTTACTACCATTATTTGTTGGTATATATAACTTATCGTTGTGACAAACACAAGTATATCGCTCAAAACGTTCCGTTAATGTTATAGTTCTACTTGTTTTATTTAACAAATCAAAAATAATCAATCCTTGACCACCAGAGTTCAATCCAGATAATGGCGCATAAATTTTATCTTTATAAATAGTACTTCCCATTGTAGTATTATTAGGGCCGAAATTAGGACTAAATGTTTCATTCAATAAATCAAAAGCAACCACTGTACCTGCCACTAAATACATAACATCATTTGCTATATGACTTGATGTTGGGCCTATCCAAGCATTAGATGCAGTAACAGTCCTTACAGTTCCACTCGGTTCACTTGGAGGAGGATAAGATGGGCCACCACATCCACAATACAAATTTTCAGCCATTGCTTTGAGTGTGTTTTGGAGGACTGCCCCCCCTATTTTACCTTGTACATTGGTCTGTATCAGACCTTTAAGTTCATTCTTATTCATGTTCTAATATATTTAATTGTTCAACTTCTTCTATCGGGTCTTCCGTATTCGGAATATCACCCCAAACCATCATAACTGCATTGATTATCTTTCGTGGATAATTTGCACTCTGTAACTGTTCCCTGCCTTTCAAAGAATTGAGGTAAGGAATTAAGGTCTTCGGTATGTCGAGTTTGATTTCTTTACCATCTATCTCGACAAACTGTTCTATACTTACATCAACAGACTTGTCTGTTAAGTAATGAATTGATGTCTTTTTTATTATTTCCATGATATATTATGTTTTTATTTAGGATTAAATAATGCACTTTCTTTTTCATACATCTTATCAGTTTCACCCTGAAACCCATCGTGGAACAGAGCGTCACTTTCTCTTTCAAGCCGGCCCGTCAAACCAAATATAAGTTCGCCATCATCAGTCATGGAAAAGTTCTTGGCATTTGCACCAATAACTATAAGTTCGCCATTCTGGTTTATATCAAATACAATGGTGCTTGGTGGAACACTTGCCCGATAAATTAAGTCACCTTCTTGGGGTAACTCCGCGTCACATTCAATAATTTTTCTTTCAGGGTACATAGGGTCGAATTGAAGAAAATAACCATCTTTTCTTGCACCCATCATCTGGACTTCATCAAAAGAAGTGGTTAATACTCCTCTTCGATTTAGAACATCATTATTTAATATGGTATGAACCTGAAACTTATTTGTCTTCATCGAACTTAATTTTTATGTCGAACCACTCTTCCTTTAATTTAGTCCTTTCCCGATTTTCAAACAACCAATCGGGATTACTTCTACCTATTACCTCTGAATTATCATCATTAATCCTTCTTTCAAACCATACACCAATCACATCATCGGGCTGCATATTCGGCAACTCAATAGCGTCATTCATTCCATGCGCGGTGTCGAACTCCACGTACACAGGCTTGGCAAATATGCTGGGTACATTTTCAAACTGACGATTGTTCGGCAATGAAAATCCTACTCTATACTTGCATTGATAATATTGCTCATCATCAAAATCAAGCCAAAACAGTATATTTTTTACGGAATGAGGAAATACATTCTTCAAACATATACAGATATACTGCGGTTTTTTCTTTTCTAAAGCATATTCAGATAAACCACCGAATACCGACCCCATAGATTCTGATGGGACTATGGAAGACGAACAAAAACCACCTAATGAAAAGTTTGGGTCTCCATTAGGTTGTCCTTCGAGGTTTACTACGGTGTAAAAGAGTTGCATGGTGTTATGTTTTATAAAATATAACTGATGGCCCACTACTTTGACCACCTTCTGCATAATTCATTGCCTTGAGTGTTGATTGCAATGCCCCCCCTGTTACTCTTCCTTGTACATTGGTCTGTATCAGACCTTTAAGTTCATTCTTATTCATTGTTTTAAAGTTTTAATTTTAAATACTTGTACACACTATCCCTTTGTATGCAAACTTGATACGAGATAATGTGTTTTTTATTGATTCTAAATATTCTCTAATACGCGCAGAATAGAGGGAGTGAGTAGCCGAAGCAGTTGTTGCTATCTGCTGACTTAATCCGTCTATTGATAAATTCATTGACGAAAGACCCGGAACACCATAAGGAATATCACCTGCAATACCTAATACTTGTATAGCAGCCAATTTACCTATTATATCCAATAAATCATGGGGTAATTCGGGAGTACCTGTGCAATATACCAAGTTCCAATAGTTAGGTATTGTTTGATAACCAAGCATATTTGTAAATGGCAATACACCCGAATACAGCATAACTTCACCTTTCATCTGTAATGGGTCGGAGGTTTGTGTCGGAACAATGAATATTCGTCTGAAATATCCAAACCCATCATTAGTTTGTCGGCTACTTAACCATGTACTCGGAAACTTGATTTGTCGTATAGTTCCCAAGAAACCATCAAGTCTGAATGGTTTTACGACTGGGTAAGTTACTCCGATGTAACCAAACCTTCGGTATTCGTCCTGATAAAAATCCAACTTTTCTTCGATGATTTGAGGTATTATCTTTATATTCAAAAACCTCTCCACCTCTGTTTGGGCCGCCTTAATGTAAAAATCATAACTCTCCCGCGACAAAGATGTACCGGATTTGTCTTGTACTTTTACACCATATAAATATAGAGCGATAAGTTCGGCAGGTGAAAAAACCTGCTCGTTATTCTTACTATATTTTACTGTACATGTTAAAGTTGGCATGGCTTAAATTTTAAATCATTTCAAAAACTCCACTAACTCTTACGTCTGCTGCTTGATTTAAAGCGTCAAACGTAATAACAATATTTCTATTTTGATTAATCGCAGCATAAAATACCAAATTGATATTCTGACCTTGTCTAATCAAAGAAGCATTTATCAAAGTATCTATCTTCGGCGTTAAACTCGTAGGAAATCCACCAATGGTTATAGAACCTATGTTACCAGTATTCTTTACTGCATTGAAAGAAAACAGTACAATCTTACCTACCATTGTCCATGTTGCAGTTGCAAAAGTAACAGGTTGTGCTGATGTCGGTATCCAATAGCCCGAATCGTAGTAACTGTCATCTTGAAGAAATTCTTCAACTACACTAACAACATCACTTTTCTTTTGAAACCCTAAATCATTCTCAAGGTCACTTACTTTGGTTGGTATATCAATGTCTTCATATTCAAGGTCATTGTCAAAATCACTCAATTTAGTTGGACGGTCGGGGATACTCTCCCAAGCAATCTGTCCTGCTACATCCAAAGGTATGCCATTCCATCTTGGAATACCATCAGTGTCGGTATGAAACTTGTTCTTACCGAACTTGAAACCCATTTCAGTACCCCTTATGTAACTTCCAACAGATTCACCATCTTGTTTTATTCTCTTGATGTATGGCATAGTATATTGTCTTTTAAATTGCTACTATACTTTCAAACCATCCCCAAGCACTATAATCGTCACCCACTTTATAAAGAAATATGGATTCAGATGGCACACGTAAAATAGCAGTAGGCGGAACAGCCCACAAAGCATTTGTACCAAGCGATGGCGGTGTAACTGCATGAACTGTGATGTCGGTTAAATTAGCACATTGTTGAAATGCCCATTCTCCAATACTCGTCACTGAATTACCAATGATTATTGATGTTAAACTGGTGCAATGAACAAACGCACCATTACCAATAGATGTAACTGAATTTGGAATAGTAATGGACATTAAACTTGCACAAGCATCAAAAACATTATTCCCAATACTTGTAACTGAATTTGGAATAGTTACTGAAATTAAACTTGTACATAAGGCAAAAGTGTTATTTTCAATACTTGACACCGAATTTGGAATGATTACTTCCGTTAAACCTGTACATCCATAAAATGCACCCGCCCCTATACTTGACACCGAATTGCCAAAAGTTACAAAAGTCAAACCAGTTTCTCTAAAAGCAGAATCTCCTATGCTCGTTACCGAATTGGGAATGGTTACAGAAATTAATCCGGTTTGATTAAAAGCACCAGCCCCAATAGATATTACAGAATTACCAATGGTTACGGAAGTTAAACCAGACCTATCAAAAGCCTGTCCTTCTATAATTGTTACCGAATTTGGGATAATAACTGATGTTAAAGAAGTACAACCTATAAAAGCATTATTACCAATACTCATCACAGAATCAGGTATGATTATGGATGATAAATTGTAGCAATTTGCAAAAACACTACTTCTAATAGAAGTTACCGAATTTCCAATATTCGCAGATATTAAATTAAAACATCTATCAAAGGCAAATATGCCTATATCTGTTACCAAATTAGGAAGAGATACGGAAGTTAAACCGGCACATTCACTAAAAGCATAATTTCCAATACTCGTCACAGAATCTGGGATTGTAATTGACGTTAAATTAGCACACCAAGCAAAAGCATAATTTCCAATATTTTTTACCCCATCTTCTATCACAACAAAGGTAATAGAACTTCTACGACTATGCCAGGGTCGCCCTGCTGCTGTATAATCATTCCATGTACCCTCACCAGTTGTATTACTGTCAGCCAAAGTCACCCTAAATTCGCCATCGTCAAACAATCTCCAAAGGAGACCATTGGTTGGGTTTAAACCAAAATTGCCTCGTGCAACCTCTTGTTTTTGAGGAGGTTGTATCTCACCAACACCCTCTTGGGTAACTGTAATTTTAATTTCTTTTCCGGTTGGATTTCCATTCTCTAATTGAATAAAATTAATTTCAGCACTTCTTTCTGAACCTGTATTAGGATAAGCCACTATTGAAATATCTGTTAAAAATGGGCCGGGGTTATGTGCAATATTCACCCATAACCAATCAGGTATTGATGAATGGATTACATTTAATCGAGAATCAAAACCACCGTTAATAGTTTTTGCCGATATTATACCAAATGTTCGATTCTGATTAATAAGTGGAGTGTCGAATATAATATTAGAAACATCGCTTGTAAGAACATATTCTACAACATCTCCTTGTTCGCTACCACATCCACACCACAAATTTTCAGCCATTGCTTTGAGTGTGTTTTGGAGGACTGCCCCCCCTATTTTACCTTGTACATTGGTCTGTATCAGACCTTTAAGTTCATTCTTATTCATATCAATCTAATTTAAAAAAATAATTCAATTTAAAATGTATCTCTGTATCCGCCAAAGCGGTACTTTTCACTACTATTCTCGTACCTGTCCATGAGAACTCAATATCCACTTCATCACCCATTACATCAAACTGAAAAAAGTGATTTGGTGATATTTTCATTGTACCCATCTGCAACAAGTTATCTCTTGTTATGCAATATTCAATGATTAGTGCTTTGTGCATTAAAGCATTGAATACGGATACTTCTCTGGTTTCATCGGGTTTTACTATGAATTTTAATTCTCTTCCGGGTGCTTCGGGCGCAGGTGGTGTTACCCCTGTGCCAGGCCCACCCTGACCATCACAACAACCGCATATATGCCATGCTTTCAATGGGTCGTCCGGCGTTCCTTTTCCTTTGAAAACAATACTATTTGTATCTTCGGTAGTAACTTCTGGAATACCTTCACCCGGCACATACACTCCAATAAATTCTGCTTTTAATGGATTATCTTCCGAGCCATCGCCAGTCAAAGTTATTGTGCTGCTATCCTCTGTTTTGACTGTACCTGATAACTCACCCGATTCAATCATTAAATTCAACTCATCAAGTCTCTTTTTATTGATGTTTGCCAATGCCGTTTCAAGTCCTTCATATTTCTGACGTATCATTTCGGGTGTATCCGCACCCATTGTACCCTTATCTTCCCATTGAGTACCATTCCAAATAAACCTGCGAATTTCTTCTACTGTCTCGCCTTCCGTACCTAAAACCTCGACAATAACATCAGCCGAATCACCTATTTCACCTGTCGGGTGTGCTGTTTGTAATGCAATAACCGATGAAAAAACACCTTTATATTTCGGACTTTCGAGATTTTCAAGTTTTTCTCGCAGTGTATCAGTAAAATTGTTATCTGTTTGAAGGTCAGCGTTTATTACGTGGTCAGTTATTGTTATTCTTTCGCCTGCTTCGTATTCTATTGGCGGCGGACATTCGCAACCTGCACCACCTGTTTCTATTGTTTTGTAAGTTCCGTCATCAGAAAGAAATTTAGTTCCGTCACCATCCATTTCAAATATCGGTAAATTACCTATCTTATCAAGGTCTATATCTATCTCTCCTACAAATTTTGCTTTCAGTGGGCTTTCTGATGAACCATCGCCCTCAAATTCTATTGTTTCTGTATCTTCGGTGTGTATTGCAACATCAAATTCTTTTAAATCTACTTCCGATAAGTCTATCTCTATTTCTTTGTACTCTCCATTGTCGGATAAGAATTTTGTACCATCACCATCTTTAACGAATATTGGCAGTGCCGCGAACTGTTCTTTTGTCCATTTGAGAAAATTTCGGATTGGTTGAAATAAATTTGCAAAGTATGTTTTGTTTGTTGCAAATATTATATCAGAGGCTTCTTGGTCTTCGAGTTCAATATCTAAAATAGGTCTGTTTTTTATATGAGCGTCAGAAGTATCATCATCTTCAAGAAAATCAGATTGCACGTTTACTTGTGCGCCTTCTTCAATAGTATCAAGTTTGACTTTATTAACATTGGCAAGTGATATATCAAGACTTTCATATTTAATTCTAATAGTTTCGGGTGTTTCAAAACCCAATCTACCATAATCCTGCCAAAATAAACCATCCCATGCAAACCTATGAAGAATTTGTTCTGGATTTCCATCTTCATCAATAACATTTGTTATCACGTCAGCCGACCAACCTAATTCGCCAGGATTCCATGCAGAATAAAGAGCCGATATATGTGGGAAAACACCTTTATACTTGGCATCTTCTACCATTTCAAGTTTTGTTTTTAAAATGGTAGTAAAATCTTCTTCGGTTTGACTTTCTGCTTCTATTATTCTAATTATAAGATTGCCTTCTCTTAATTCATAAATATTAATTCGAGCGCCTGGGTCATATCTTACTGCTTCTAAAAAATCTAATTTTTCTCTTAAAACAGTAGTAAAATTCTCTTCTGTACGAACATAATTAGGGTCGTAAACAATACTTCCTTCGGGGTCGCGTACAAAATCCTCCGTATCAAAATCAGATAATTTAGTAGGTTTATTTTTTAAAAAATCAATCTTTTTATCATCGTTTTGATGCCAATCTGTTTGTATTAATTCAATTTGTTCTACTTCACCTGCAAATTCAGGCTTTTCCCAATCATTATTAGTAACGCCTTTCTTTAATGTCCAACAATCATCCTGACCAACGCATACAATCATCCGAAGTTCTCGTCTTTCAAGAGGTATAGCATCTCTTTCATTGAGTGTTGCAACATAACGCCAACCACCTCTACCATAAATAGCCTCATGTGTTGGGACTACGTCATCTGTTGTGAACGGAACAACTGGTGCTGATACATTCGACCCTAATATGTTTTTACCTACTATCTTTGCCATGACCTATGATTTAAAGACTTCTACCATAATGTTAGAGCCAAATTGTCTATGCTCTACTCTATAAACATCTAAAGATACTGTACGACCTTTTGAATTTTGAAAACCAGGAATAGTTCTTTTTTCCATTGCCGAAAACGCTATACCACCAACTCTAAAAATAGGATTACTACCCCAAGCAGTGGGCCAAGCCAAATATATAAACCTACCACCCGAACAATTAAAAAATCTTTTTTGCTCAAAATCATACCCTAATTCGGAAGTTAATCCCAATATACCTGCATTTGATATATTTTCATCGTTTGAAACTCCATAATACATTGAATCTAAAAAAACCAAAGAAGTTGTTTTTATTATTTCTGTTGTACCATCATTGGCTTTTAATGTCCAATCCCTATTATTAGTTATTGATAATCCTGAAACAGTTCTCGTTCTTTCATTAGCATTAAGAGTTGGTGCATCAGGTGTTATACTTTGCTCTGTAATAATTCCACTATAAGACCAATCAAATCTTACTGAATTAACAGTACTACCTCTTTCTATAAAATTTACATTATTTATAAAAGAAAGTATACTAAAAGATTCATACCCTGCACCACCCATTGAATTTTGTATTTCTTGTAACGCAAAATTTAATAAATCAAAGTTAGTTTTCCATTTATCTTCTAACTCTCCGCCTGTGGTAGGTATCCGACCAAATCTGTCTGATATTGCATATTCAAAAGGAAGGGGTAACTCTAACATATCTTAATCATCTATAAATGAACTTTTAAATTTTATTTTTCTAATATCGTCATTGTCATCAATAACCTTACCCTCAAACTCAACCTTGCTCGGTAAACGATACTTGTTAAAATTAGGTGCTGTTATTTCATACATACAACTTAATGAAATCGCCCTCGAATAGATATTCATAGGAGTAAATGATTCATTTAAGATTACATCTTCACCTGTCATTACAACATTCTGTAATCCATTACGTTCAAATATCACTATATTACCTATCGCACAAGCCTTAAACCAATTATACATAATCAAAACTTCATGGGTGTTATCCGAAGTAAAAACTACATTGTACTTGGCTTGAAACATTCTCGAATTAGTTGTTGCTAATGCAAAAGGGTCTGAACGCTGAAACTTGCTATTCAAATACCCAAAATCATAACCAAGACCATTTATATCAGATATTTGTTCGGAAGGCATACCTATATGAATTGTAGGTAAAGTAAACCGTTCTCTATTGTAAAATAAATGTGTTTCAATCTTTCGTGGATGGTCTTCATCTCTCGTAAATATCGCTAAAGCATTTTCAAAATAATCGTATGAGTTTGAATTAGGTGTATCGAAATCTCCGAATAAATCATACAAATAACTTTCTTCGGGATTATCTATACAATCAATATAATTATCAATGGTAAAATTTACCATATAATCAATCAATTCTTTTAAAATTCGCTCTGGAAATATCATTTTTTCTTATCTTTTTTATTTTTTATATGCTTTTTATAAGCCTCATTAATCATTTGTTGTTGGCGTTCTGTTAATTTTTTACCTGATTTTAATTGCTTGTACATCATACGAAAAACATCTTCAATTCCCTTTAATTCCATTAAATCTTCCAACATACTGCCAAAATTCATTTCAGTTTTTTCAGATGTTCTTTTAGGTCTTTCTGGCTCTTTGTATTTTTTTGGTGGTGCTTCTTTTTCCTTTTTTACAGGTCGCCAACCATATTCAGTCTTTTCAACTTCCACCATTTCATCACCAACTCTATGCACCCTACGCTCACCAACCATTGCTCGTTTCTTACCAAATCCAAATGCCTTTTCGATAGTATCCAAACAACCGCAAAATTCATCAACAGAAACCAATCCTTTTTGAAAATTTTCAGTCACTGTCTTCTCAATTATGTATAGGTTAAGTTCTTGATTAACAAAACTCTTCCTTATTTTATCTGGAAAATCGTTAAGACATACACCCATGCTGACAAACTTTTTTAAATTTTTGCAAATATATAAAAAAACCGCATTAAAAAATAATGCGGCAAAAAATAATTTGATTATTTGTGTTAGCAAAAGTACATTTTGAAGTCTTCTTCCGTCTTCTTTTCATAGTGGTCATGGACTTCTTTCTGGTCACACTCTATATAAGCAGCCTGCCAAGAAAATTTATTATAATGAGTTATCATTCTCATCAAACACTTGCAAGTTTTGTCTGCGCACACTGAAAATTCTTCGATAAGTTCAATATCTTCTACCGGTGCTTTTTTGAACTCTTCACTTAACAATTTTTTCGTTTCTTCTTCGTGTTTTAGGCACGATTCAATCAAACTCTTAATTGTACCGGTATACACGTCATTACTAACGGTATTCGGATAAATAGACTTGAACTTATCAATCTGGTAGTCATGCAAAAATTTCGTTGCTAAATTGAGGTCGGGAAATGCTGATTTCCACCTGCGATTAGCCTGTCTTCGCATTAAACAGATTACCTCTGCTTCTTCTTTCAACGAATGATACTCGAAGAACCTTTTCATACCCCTTGCCTGAATTAAGTCAGAAGCATGGGATAAATACCGATACAACACATGGGTTGCATATTTCCAATCAATAATCTTTTGCATGGTTTCAATAATTATAAGGGTTATTCATAACAGAATGAGATGTCCCACCGATAGGATGAACATCTTCTATAACTCTGCCATCAGGACACATTTTGTCCAAGTTCAAATAGGTTTGAGTTAAAATGAAAAGGTGTTGTAACTGCTTTTCGTTATAATCACCTTTCTTTTCTATCTCTGCCTCTAATTTTTCCAAATCATCATGGATTCTATTCTTTAGATGCTTCATCTTTTTTGTTTTTTACTACTGGTTTCTCGACTGTAAAACATTTCTCTATCGTACCTTTCATACTCAAAATGTTTTTATTCATACTCTCCAATTCATCTTTCAATCCTACAAGTCCTGAAATGCTTTTATTGGATTCTTCCAACAACATCTTCATTTCACCCATTACGCCAAGTATCTGAACATTAACAGAACTTTGTTGCGGTGGCTGTGTTTGAGGTTGTTGCGGATTATTCGGTTGTTGAACCACTGGTGGATTCCACTGGTTGTTTTGAAAATTAGGATTATTCATCTGATTTACTTGGTTCATCTGGTTTTGAAACTGGTTCATTTGTTGATTGTTCAAAGTATTTCTCAAATGGTTCATCTGATTTTGATACTCATTTTGTATTCTCGACAACTCGGTGTTATACTGACTTAAAAAATCGTTATTCATGTCCTTACTTTTTTAATGGTTAAAAATAGGGCGGCGGCAACCGCCCCGATAAGTTTAATAAGATTGTGCAAAAGGATAAGGAGGCTGTGCATAAGCCGGCCCGTTAAAACCTCTCGCAGCACCCCAACTTTGGAAGGTTGCGTTTACAGCGGCATTAGTTGAACGCTCAAACTCTCTTACCATGAAGTTGCGCTCGTTTTCGTGACGCAGACGGTCAATTTCTTGCTGTCTCGCAGTGTCAGTAATCAAACACTTAATCTCACCTAATTGGCGGTCAATTCCACAACGATTTTCCAAATCACGATATTGAGTTACAGCAGCAGTGTCGCTTATTCTGTAATTAACATCGGCAAACTGACGAGCAATGTCGTAAGATTGTTGTTGATTGTTCAAACGATTTTCATAACCCATAGTGGTTACAAGTTGTTTGTTTTCACAGCAACAATCGGCAATTTGACGCTGTATGTTGTTGGTATTTTCCAAGTCTCGTAATTGACCTTGATAACCAACACTCTGAATTAAGTTTTGCGTATCGCAGCAACATTTAGCAGCCGCAGCAGCATTAGCATCCATTTGACGCGAAAGAGCGAAAGTATCCCTCAATGTTTCAAATCTTCCGTTGTCAATTCGTTGTGCTAAATTTGTTTCAACAGCACCTATGTCTCTCGAAACATTATTCAACATACCAGTTAATTGATTGGTTTGGCTCAATAATGCCTGAATGTTCTCAAGACGACCGCTATTGATTGCACCCAATAAAGCAGTCATTTGATTCATGCTCGTTTGAACAGCATCAAACCTTTGTGTTCCAATATCCGCTCTGATATTGCTTAACTGATTTTGCATCTCCGCCATGTTGTTTTCCGCGCCGCGAAATTCACCGCCAAAAATATTATTGCGGAAGATTGCCAATAAGGCGATAAGACCTAAAATGCCATTGGCCA